>ERZ808275.208-NODE-208-length-31905-cov-118.234474_pt1 | contig 31905 bp, 31 predicted proteins | sample MGYA00520894_ERZ808275 | MGnify/ENA primary metagenome ERZ808275 (study PRJEB31516, sample SAMN03275598) | gut metagenome | biome: mammalia-associated habitat; material: feces | host: Papio cynocephalus | place: Kenya | collected 2012-08-03 ... | reverse complement strand
TGCTGGTATGTATAACTGGCTGGTTGAACAAGTAAATGCTGGCAAGTCTGGGTTTAAAAGCACAACTGGTTACCAATTTAAAGGTAACACAGCGGAAACAGAGGGCTATACCCCCTCGTTCGCGACAAGAAACCCTGTTGTCGGGTCTGTAATATATGGGGGCATTCCCATAAAAGAGCTTGGGAGCGTAACGCAAGTGAACACAGACGGTTCAGTTGTTGTGCAAGATGTTGTACATAATATTATTGTAACGTTAGTCTTTAAGCAAGAACTACCAAATTTAGGTTGGCTGACCGATTACGACTTTGTTATCAATACCACAGACCAGACTTTCAGATTACCGCTGCTGAATGGGCAGGAAGGTATTTTTGCTGATGGGGTTAAAGGGAATGGATTGACACTTGGGTTGACAGACGGAACTAATAATGGTGGTTTGCAATCTATGGTGTACCACTCTAGCGTTACTGATGGTGGTTCACTTCTTGTAAATGAAGCAAACTACACTAAAGCGACAGGGACTGAAGGTTATAATAGTGGTCCCGGGAATTTATTTGATTCTTTTAAAACATTAGGAATAGCAACAGATTCCTCAAAATCAGGTATGGTTGTTGATAAGACCGTCCCCTCTGGTTATAACCTCTATTACTACGTTGGTGATACATTACAGAATGCGTCCTTGATTAACGTTGCAAGGATTGAGGAAACTCTCGTTACAAAGACTGATAAGGTTCAAGCTGCTGCCGCGAGTATGCCCTCTAACAAATACATTTCTTTGACCTTTGGCGCATCTGGCACTGGTTATATTGCCCCTGCTAATGGATATTTTACGCTTGATACTTGGACGACATCTACAGAAACATCATATTGTAATTTGGTTAATGCTAATAGCGGGGTAGCAATTTTGCTTGTTCCAAACCAAGGACTCAACTACGAACAACGTGCTTTTGTTCCTTGTAAAGCAGGGGATAGGATTGTCGTTGCATATACTAACTTGAATTTGGAAAGAACAGTATTTCGTTTTGTTTATGCGCAAGGCGACCAACAAATAGCTTCATCATAAGAAAGGATATTCAAAATGTTTAAAGCAATTAAAGACGGTAAGATTATCGCCATCAACGAAACTGGTGAATTTCCATGCATGGTTCTTGATACAGTTGAGGAAGATACCGAACACCAGGTTTCTGATTATGTCCACTGCGACGGCGAGTTTGTTCTGACGACTTCCGACCCTGCGATTGAGCAGTATAAGGAACAGGTAAGAGCGATTCGTAATCAGTATTTGGAACAGACTGACAAATACCTATCAGTTCAAGATTTCCCTATCACTGATGAAGAACGTGAGCTATATAAGCAATACCGTGAATACTTGCGTACATATCCCGAATGTCAGGACTGGTATAAGTCTAATCCTAAGACATACGAGGAATGGAAAGCCCTGTTAGAGGAAGCAACTAAGACTCAGCTTGAAGTTCAAGGCGAAGCCGTCGCTGACGAAACCGATGTTGATATTGCGCATCAGTCGTGATAAAATAGGGAGATAAAACATTAAGAAGGCGGGGCAATGATTTAGACTCACTGCCCCGTTTGTTCTTTAAATCATACTTTAATCAAGGAGTTTACATAATGCCTACCATTGATGTCCAAAGCTTTTCAGAACAGCAAAAACAGAAAGACCTGATGAAAGAATCCAATAAAGCCCTTGAAGCAACGAAAGAGGTTAAACCCGAACAGGAAGAACCTAAACAAGTTCAAGAACCCGCTGTTAAGGAAGAAGTGGTTAAAGAAGGAGAAGTTTGGGAGGAGGTTCCTGAACGTACTGATGAAGAAAAAGGCATCTTGCCACCTGAAGAACCAAAAGAAGAGAGCGGGGAATAAACCCCGCTTTTTTATACCCTTTAAGTTCTAAAAAGTATATAGCAATACGGGGGTTAATATGCCGGATATTAATGTAGTCAATGAAGTTGTTACCCAAACACCTGACATTAAGAAAGTAGATACACCTAAACCTGAACATGCTACATCCGAACCTGCGGCTAAACCTGAAAAGTCACAAAAAGGTATAAAGGTTTCAGACGCTTTAGCAGTTAATGATATATCCAATCAAGATACTTTAGATCAGGAAACTACATTAGATTATGAAGATGCACAACTAGCAACCTCTTTTGAAGCCCTTAACTACAATCAATCCAAGTCTTTAGCTGATACCTGGAAGTTTATTTCCGATGATATCACTGAACGTTTACCGGTACAGTCCGGTTATGCACAGGGGGTTGATACAGGTGAGTTATTAAACCTCTATAATACTAAAGAAACCTCAACTTTAAAGAATCTAACTGCGGGTTTTGTGGAAGCCCCTGCTCAAACCGCTAAAGTTATAGACTCTTTACTAATTTGGGGTGGTGCGTTAACCTCTAAATTAGGGGTTAAGACTTTAGGTGAACGCATGATGCAATTTGGGGCAAGTAACATCTCTAATATTGACTACATGCTTAAAGAGTATGGTTTTCAAGATGTTAACCGTGAATCTATTTCCTATGGTGTAGGTGGTACAATAAGTGATATCTTAACCAGTATTGGTGCCGCAGGTATGCTATCTAAAGCATCGGCTAAATATACAACTAAAGCCATGGCTAAAGAATCAGCCGCATTAGCCGCTAAAGAAGCCGAAGGTGAAGTTGCCAAGATTTCTCTTAAGAAGACTTTAACATCCCCTGAAGCCCTTAAGTTATATCAACATGCTGAAAGATTAAACAAGTGGTCCAGAAGGGTTCCTTTTGCCTTTATGATGGGTAAAGATATAGGTAGTATGTTATTAAGCCGTGAAGAACAGTACATGAATAAAGATGCTGGCTTTATGGAAACTGACAAGTTCATGGACAACTTTTGGAAAGAGACAACTGCTGTTGGTACATATGGTACGATATCAGGTTTAATAGAAGCCTATTTTGGTTTAGGTCCTATCTTAAAAGGTGTACCTAAAGGTTCGGAGTTAACTTTACAAGCCTTAAGAGAAGCTGGTAAAGACCTAAAGTGGTTGCCTTTCGCTGCCAAGAATCATATCGGAGCTACCTTTATTGGGTTAAGTACTTTAAAGGAAGGTATCACTGAAGCTTTACAAGAAGGTACCCAGTCTTTAACTGAAATGGTATTTGGGTTAGAGACTAAACAAGAAGATGGTACTTTAGTATATGTTCCAAAACAGTTTAAACAAGAGTTACAACGTATCTTAATCGCCGGTGCTATAGGTGGCGTTGTAGGTGGAGGTATGTCTTTTGGTCATGTTCAGATAGCTAAAAGTCAGTTTGTGGAGTTAACCCAAAACGCCTATAAGGAAACGCATAAAGACTATACTGAAGGGGATATTAAGAAAGTAACTGAAGAAGCTAAAAAGACATTTAATCAGGTGTATGGGGAAGTAGCTAATACTTTATCACAAGAACTAAACACACAACAAGACATTACTACAATGCAAGGTCCGGAGTTTGTGGAGTTGTTTGACCATGTACATAAACAGCTTTTAGGTTTAGAAGAAAAAGGCGTAAAGGCGTTACAAGGTTCAAGTCGTGAAGATGTAATGAACTATACATCCCAAGTTGCCAATGCTATGTCTAAGCTATTAATCTCTAAAGGGGTTCCGGTATCAGACTTTAAAGACCACCTTAAGCTTAATATAGAAGACTATAACGGTGTGGTAGGGGTTACAGCTTTTTGGGATACAACACCTATCTTTCGTCCACAAGAGTTAGTTATTAACCCTAATGAAAGATATGAAGAGGAAAAGAAGTTACTATCTCAATACACTAAAGTCACACCTAAAGACGCAATGTATGCTGAACTAAAGACCAAACTTAAAGGTGACAGTAAAACAGTCAACATTTGGGTTGACAATAATACTAAAGACGTAGTAACTGAACCTACACTACTTGCCAAACTTAACACTGCACAAGAAACTATCAGTTTAAATAAAATACCTGATATTATTGTAAAAGATGCACAAAAGGTTGATATAGACAGTGTACGAGGTGCATTTGCTAAAAGTACAGGTACATTATTCCTAAATCCTAAAGTTATGGATGCTACTACTTTACCACATGAACTAGGACATTTGTATGCTGAAAACATGTATATGTTATACAAGTCTGGAAAGTTATCTGCTACAGAAGCTAAAGACTTTGGTACTTTCCTGGAAGCTTTAGGTGTAGATACGTCTTTACCTCACTTAACAACTAAAGACTCCGAACGTATTGCTGATGTGTTTAGTGTGGTGTCTGTCAATGCTGATATTTTAGGTGAAGTTAACAAGACTTTAAGTGATAAAGAGGTTACTAAAACTATCTCTAAAGTAGCTGATGGTTTCAAACAGTCTAGCATTAAAGCTTTTCAAACAGTTAACAAGAAAGGTATGCAAATCACCCCTGCTGTTAAAGAGTATGTACAAGATGTGTTAGGTATTAAACCAAAAGACATTCTAGCTACAGTAGATACTAAAGGAGTTAAGGAAGATATTATCAACAACTTGCCTAATAACCATGAAGACTATAATAACATGGCTAAAGCGATACAAGAAGATAGTGTTGTTAATTTGGATGTTGAACCTGCTACTATAGTTAAAGATGCTACTTTAGATACCTTAATTAAGACCGGAGATATGCAAGGTATTGCTAAAGTGGTTAAAGACAATCTTAATGTTAACAGTCAAGAGGGTTGTGTGGAAAGTCTTGCGGATAACCTTAATAATATTGTCATGCAACGTATTCAAGATATCTCTGCTACTACAGGTAAAACCGTTCAAGAAGTTATGCAAGAAGCTAAACAGGATGATATGCTATTCCAAAAGTTGCTACCTACACTGGAAGAGATTAAGACTATTAAGGACATGATCACCAATAAAGAATATGGTACATTATCTTTGTGGGATGTAGCCTCAAGTATTCGTTATGGGAGTATGTTGGGAAGTGTATCTACATTCACCCTTTCCTCGGTTTCCAATACAATGAACACTGCTATAGCTAAAATCACTGATATCCTAACAGGTCGCTTTAAAGGTGTTACCAATACAGTATCTGAAACTACTATGGAAACTGTTAATAAAGCCCATACAGAACGATGGAAAAAAGCTGGATTACCTAATGCCTATTCTTCCGTAACCCCTGCGGAATTAGCTAAAAAGACCGCTAAAAAGGCTGCTACCTATAAAGGTAAAGGTGAAGACATTCTTAATCTTGCCAATAAAATAGGTAACTGGGCAAGTATGGTTACAACTGCTTTACCGGATCATATCACTAAAACCTACTATTCCAACTATGTGGCAAGTATGACTGCTAGCAAGATAGCTGCGGAAAAAGGTCTTAATGCCAATGATATTATGCTAGATAGTGTTTTGGACAACCCATTAACTATTGAAGGTCAAGAAGTACGTAATGCTGCTCAAGATGCTATGCGGGATGTGGAATTCATACCTTCAGGTGATGGTCACACTATTGGGGAAAAGACAGTTCAGTTCTTTAATAAAGGGTTAGACGGTGCCTTAAGTGTTATTGAGAATGAAGATGTACGTGGTTTTGTTAAGTCTGCTATTCTACCTTTTAACGGTATTGCAAGTGGTATAGCCGCCCGTACTATTAATGGTATGATAGGTTTACCTTATGAAGGTATTTATGGTATGGTACAAGCCTTTAAGGAAGGTGATGTATCAGTCTTTATAGACCATGTAAAAAGTATAGATAGACGTTACTATATAGACTCTATAGCTGCTTTAATAGTTGCGGGCGCTTTAGAAGGGTTGTTGGATGATGAAGACTATATGCCTACTTATGATTTAGCTACTTATGCTCAACGTCAAGCTGCTAAACGTTTAGGTATTCCTTTTGACTCTATTCGTATAGGTGATACATGGGTGTCCACGGAATATTGTGGTTTGTTACATACAGCGGTTAAGTTACTACCTACCTTAAGAAAGATTAGAGATGGTAAACTTAATGAAGCGTGGGGCGAGTTCTCTAAAAACCTTGCTACAACCGCTTTAGAGGCCCCTGTGATAGGTTTAGGTACAGATGGTGTTAAGAACGTTGTGGAAGGTATTAAAGACCCTGTGACAGGCTTAACCAATTATTTAAATAGTTATGTTCCTAGAATGGTTACAGCCACATCTAAAGTTATCAGTCAAGAAGATAACTATTATAATCCGTTAACAGGTACAAACGAATCATTACAACCTTATATGCAGTTCATCTTTGGAAGCCGTGCAAGACTATATACTAAAGAGCAAGCTGATGCCTTAAATGTGGTATCTAAAGGTATTAATGTTGTACCTGGTGTTAAGAAGGATATGACTGAAAAGGAACAGCAAAAGTATGCTAAAGAGTATTCTAAAAGATATAAAAAGTTAATACACTCCCCTGCTCTTAAACGTATGGATGCGGAAGAGATTAAGAAAGCATTTATGGCAATTAAGAAACAGGCAACTAAAGCCAGTGATTACAAAAAGAAGAAAGGTGAATGATCATGCCTATAGTTATCAACAGACCATCCTACAATCAACCAGTAGTACAACAACCTTTACGTAATGACAATGATTTAGATCAGTTTGGTAAAGCTTTAACTGATACCGTTCAAACTATAGGTCAGATAGCTATTAAGTCATCCGAGGAAGCTACTAAATCTACCGTGGAAAAAGAATTATCACAGTTAGGTTTAGAAACCTCCATTAAGTTAGGGGAGTTGCAACGTTCAGGTGCTACGGATATAGAAAAGCAAATGCAGCAGTTTCAAACTGATCGTATTGCGAATATAGAATCACGTAATGCCAATACCCCTTTCTTTAAGCAAATGTTTAATGACAATGTGTGGCGCGTTAAAGACAGTCTAACATTAAAAGCTAAAGAGGCACAACTTAACTCGGATGCTTTATTGGATGCAAACAATCGACAAGTAGCTATTCAGACAAACCTTGCCAACATTCAATTGGATTCCAACAACTTTCAGGACAGTGTGCAATCTACTTTTGATTTGGTTAACAATTCCAACAGCATGACATTGCAAGAACGTCTTAATGCCAAAAACTCTTTTTATCAGAAAGCCACTGGTTTAGCCATTGAAAATGACATTTCCAAATATGGTACGGATGCAGTTATTCAGCGTCTTAAAAATGGTGATTACAACGTTGTTGAAGATAATAAAGGTGTGGAGGTACTACACCAGTCTTATGCCAATGGTATACCTTCTATAGATGCTTTAAACGCTATTATCACCGCCAAGTCTCAAGAGTTTGATCAAACACTGGCTTATGGTTCTTTAGAACAGTTAAAAAGCTTAAGAGATAATTGGGCTAAAGTATATGGTCAAAACAACCATGGGTACAATGTAAATGGTATAGGTAAAGTTTGGGATGTAAAGACTAAAGCTGCAAACTATGCTAAACTGGAAAAAGTTATTCAGTCTAAAACCATTAAGGCGGAAGACCTGCTTAAACAGCAAGACCAAGAGTTAATGCTAAAAGGCTTGCAAGGTGACCAAAAGGCTATCCAGTCTATGCAAGAGTTAAAAGATAAAGGTGCTAAATCTTTTAATAATGTACTTGCACATATACAAACCTTTCAACCCGTAGCCGCGCGTACTAATGATGACATCTTTGAAGACTTAACCACCAAGATTCAAGAACTATCTGATATAGATACATCTTTACCTGCTATGGATAATACACCTAGTGGTATGGTTCAAGCTATGCAAAAGAAGGTTGAGATTGTTCAGGAACTACAAAACCTTAACAAAAACCGTAACTTAAGTGAAGAGGACCTAGCAACATATCAAAAGTTAGTCATGGATTATAATGATGCTGATTGGGAAACCATTAACACTGCTATTCCTGGTATTAAAGAGTTTAAACAATATGCACGTACTTTAGAAGGTAAAGCGTTTATGAAAGTAACTGGTGATACCTCTATATATCGTTCACGTAGTAAAACTATTAAAGCTTTAGCAACCGCTGCAAGTAAACAACTGGTAGAGGCTGCTATTAATCATGCATCCGCTCAAGAGATTCAAGGTACTATCAACCGTTATAAAAAGGCTATCATCTTAACATCTTTCCCCGAACTAAAGGTTAATGGTAAAGAAGGGCCTGATGTAGTAAACCCTGGTACGGAAATTATTATTAACGGCAACGTTTGGACCTTTAAAGGGTTTGAAGCTGACGGGTTAACCCCTATCATTGCTAGAAAACTTAAAAGATAAAGTAAAGGCGGGGAATTAACCTCGCCTTATCAGTATTCTTGGCTACTTTAGCACGATTTAAGTTACTACTGTCAGACATTGTTTATTCTGCTATTCATTAACCAATCTACTGGCAACTGCTGAACAGGGGTTGTAGATAAAACTAAAACTTTATAACCACCCGGTAATTCTATCACTTGCAAGTACATGGTTGTTCTCTTTTCCATTCCAAATAGGCTAAACAATCCTCTAAAGACCGCCATACTTGCACGTTAAACCCCATATTAGTTAAAGTAGCTATAACCTCTTTTTGTATATCCGACAGCCTTCCCCGGTCATTCTTAAGTTCTACAAACAACACTTCATCTTTCTTTAAGAAGATCATATCCGGCGTACCTGGTATAGCCCCTAAACTTTTCATTTGGTTTATAAAGGAACTACGCTTTACCATGTTGTTACCTAAAAACCTTAACCCAAAAAAGACATCCGTATTAATGGTAAAGTAACCATTAGCCCGCATGGTCTGTACTATAACCTTTTGTATCTCATGTTCCCTCATTGCGTAGCATCCTTCATTGCGTAGCATCCTTCATTGCGTAGCATCCTTCATTGCGTAGCATCCTTCATTGCGTAGCATCCCTCATTTCAATGTTCCTCCTCTTCCAGTTCTTTCAGCAACAACATAATCTGCTTTAAGGTCTCTAAAGTCTTTATTTGGTTCTCCTGTGCCTGTTGTACTTGTTTAAGTATCTCCACTACCAGTTCCATCTTTAACCCATCTCTAAAGTCTTTATTTTAAGTTTAAAGGGGGTATAGGTTTAACTACATCCCCTTTATTATAGAAAACACACAAACTAATCTGAAACCCTTTCTGGATCCTTATATTAGAAGATAGTCCAAAGACTTCTGGTAAAGGTTAACTATAAAAACTTTACCATCATTAGTCCATCTTAAGGTTTTGTATTGTTTGCCATCTTTAGCAACTACTTTTATAGATGCAAGACCAACATAATCCGCACACACCATCCAACTGTACTTTTTAGTTTTAACATTACTATAGTATTTGTAAATGATTCCTTGTTCTTGCAACCATTTGTTTAAAGCAACCGCTGACCTTAAACCTAAATCTTTAGCTACTTCTGTTGTCGTATAGGTAACTGAACGATCATGTACAATAGTGTGATAGTCTTGTCTTAACTGTTTAAAGTCATCTTTCACTTCATTTAAAGCACTAAAGACTGTAGTTGTTAGTTGTTTCTGTTTATCAAGTTCTTGTTTAGCCACTATCATTGCATTCACATAACGTTGATTAGCCATGCCAAAAGCAACCAGTGCGTCCAAAGACCCTGTTTCAGAAATTACCTGTGCGGGATTATTGATGATGTTTTTCATTCGGGCAAACTCATCGATGAACTTGGTCTTGATGGCAAACGCCTTTTCACCAGTGAAACCCATAATCAACAACATAGCACCTTTCTCGGTGATAAGATATTGTTTGTAGGTGCGGGTTTGTCCTTCAACCGAATATTCGTCAGGGATGAAGTAATCCGAAACCCCATTTTTCGGGTTTCTAATGTTTTCAATAGGTTGTGTCATATTTTTGATTAGTTCTTCAATCGCTTCCATAACGTGATAGTGTTCTTTCCCAAACTTCTCGGCAACAATGCGGGAAGTGGTATAAACCTGTTCGTCCTTAATCTGAACAAAGTCAGAGATGTTGGCAATAGCGTTTGTGTTAATAATTTCATTCATTAGTTTAGTTCCTTTTAGTTCTTCAGCCACTCCGCTGTACCTTTTAGTTCCTTAATGCGGTTATTAATTAAGTGGTGTGCCATTTGATAATCTGCATATAGTCCCTTGGTACCGTTAATCTTAAACCATGTATCCATCTTTAATAGGAACTGTTCCAGTTGTGTAAGGTTAGTACTTTCCTTTAAGTCCCATGCGGCTTTATCAAACAACTGCCACTGTTCATCCACACTTTTCTGTTCAGGTGTGGGTGCATCCTCTACGGGTTTATATAGGTAAGGGTTGTTTGTATTCTGATAGTTAAAGGATGATTCATGCTGTAGTTCATGTGCAAGACTATATTTCCCTTCTGCGGTATCCTTTTTAGTTTCCAACTGCTTTACCTGCTCATCAATCTTATCCGTCAATGTCTCCACTGCTACCGGTTCCATATAGGGTTCCTGCGTAGCTTCCTGTAAAGGTTCCTGCGTAGCGGTTGTTTCTTCTTTAGGTGTAGGCATAATTACTGTAGGTAAACCCTGCGTAGCATCTACGTTAGTAACATCTTGCTGCATGGCTTTAATGACTTCTTTATCATGTTTCTGCATTTGAGGGTCATGGATACCAGCTGGGCCGTCAACCACTACTACATCAGCCCCTGCGGCCTTTAAGGCATTGATGATATCCTGTGGTGTCTTTCCATTTCTATTTACATCCATTACTTCCATGCCTTCTTCTTTAGATGTAGCTTTAGCCTTTTCCCATCTGGATTTAGCTTTTTCCTTAAGTGTCTGTTTGGTAGCTTCCTTCTGTTTTAAAGCATTTTCAATACAATCCCAAAGCTCTTTCTTGCAGTTAGGTGTATAGTCAGGGTATAAGTGAATAGCTTTAACCACTTCTGCTGCTGTATTATCATCAAACAAACTGTAGATCATCTTAAAGTCCAAAGTGATCGTCATCTTAAAGTTATCTGTACACATGATATATTCTCCTTGTTATGTGCGTATGATTAGTTACTGTCTCTTTTACCCCAACGTGCCAGGGCTGCTTTTCTTCCACGTTCTGAATAGTTTGGATTTGGTTTATAACTGACTGCTAGTTTCTTCCAGTCTATACTATCCACCACATTATTCCAAACATCTTCAGGGATATACTCCTTCAACTCTTTAAGGTTAAGTCCATTGAGAGCCTCTACAAACTTTCTGATACACATATCTTATCTCCTTAACTTTGCTTGTATGCTTAAGTTATACTACGAAGTTTAACCATTGTCAAGAACTATTTTCACCTCAACTAAAAAAGTTAGTATATACCTTTAAAGTAACTTTTACCAAAAAGGTATACCTTAACCACATACCTTATCTACTTTAGTTACCTTTCAACCTATACCTTTTACCTTTTAGTTACCTTGTAGGTATATACCTTTAGTGATTAAGTCACCTTGTAGGTACAAACCTTTTTTAAGTTATCCCTATGTGGTTACCTGTCTAGTATGTACCTGTATGGTACCTTTTGACGATTAGTTACCTTTCAGCTTATACCTTTTCCTTATAAAGTACCTTTAAGGTATATACCTCTGTAGTACCTTTTGGGGTTTAGTTACCTTATAGCTATATACCCTGTATCTTTAATGCCTTTACTCCTATAAACCCCTGTTTTAACCCCTGAACAAAAAGTGAACAAATGGAAGGTGTAAGTACCATCTCAGTACTAATAAATATTGGGGATGAGGTGGTATTTTGCAAGTACTATCGTTATGGGGAGGGCCGGCCCCCGTAGGGGGGAGGGTCCCTGGGCATATGGGTAGGATCAGGATTAGGTAGTACATGGGTCGGCTATCCTGTAATAGGGATGCTTTAGCATAACTATTAAGGAGGGGCGGGTCCCAGGACACAATGGTTAAACACAGACCAGTAGGGTGAGTGTAGTGTAGCGTAGCCATAAGCAAGCGTAGCGAAACGAAACGAACCCGATAGAAAAGGTTAAAGAGAATAGTAGCCCCTTAAGGTCAGGGGGGACCTAAACAAACTATTACCTTAATAGGCTTTAGCCATGGGGCTTTTAAAAAGATTATGCATAAAGAGTAGTTAACCAATGAAGTTTACACTACCAACGAAGTTTACACTTGACAAGGTGATCTTATTAGGCTATAACTGAACACATAGAGCGGATAGAACGGCCATTCGACAAGATAAGTTTTTCTGTACCGACTTATCTTCCGCTCGCTCCTAAATCGGTACATTTGTTAGGTACAGACCTATGTTTTACAACTGAATAAGTAGATTTGTGCCTTTTAACATAAGGTAATTAATAATGTCTAACGAAATCGAAATCTTTAACAATCCGTCTTTTGGCAACATCCGTGTTCAGAAAGATGAAGATGGTGAACCTTTGTTTTGTCTGGCTGATGTGTGTCGTGCTTTGGAAATTAGTGACCCAAGCAATGTGTCGCGTCAGGTTATGACTGAATTTGAACTACCCGTTTTAAAAACGGGGTGCTTTGACACAGGGTTTGGAATTAAAGAACTTAACCTCATCACTGAACAACAGCTTTATTTTGTGATGAATAGGTCTGATAAACCCAATGCCAAACCTTTCCGTATGTGGGTGAACACCGTGGTTCTGCCATCTATCCGCAAGACAGATGGTAGTCGTTTAGCTATTTTAGAACCCGTGAAAGCACCTTTATTTGTTGAAGCAGTTGAACACACACCGGTGTTTGACATCAGCGGATTACGTCACTTTGAAGAAGGTGATAAGATTTGGTTCTGTTTGGTAGATATTGGTCGGATGCTGGAAATCGCTGATAGTTCTATGCGTTCTATGAAATCACGGGATTGGTTTGATGAAGATGAAATTACCACCGTTGCAAATTGCAACGCCGGTTCAGACATCACCTATGTCTCTGAATCAGCTCTATATAGAATTATCAACCGGTCTAATTCACCTAAGGCACGCCCATTTGAAAGATGGGTCACAAAAGAAGTTTTGCCGTCTATCCGCAAACACGGAATGTACGCTACACCGGCTACATTGGAAAATATGATTGCTGACCCTGACTTTGCTATTTCTTTGTTTAAATCACTCAAAGAAGAACGAATCGCAAGACAGCAAGCAGAAGAAGAAAAGGCTATTGCTGAACAAAAGGTCGATGACTTGACCGAAGCCTTTTCTCGTTCCATTGTGTCAGATAAAGATAAGCTTTATTCCACATTCATTAAGGAACTAAAACTTACTATCCCGTGTGCATCGTCTATCTTACAGGAACTTAAAGTGTTTGGAAAGAACGGACACTTGGCTGACTATGGGGATTGGTTTAAGATTAAAGTCTCGGATAACGGGTTTCCTGCTCGCTTTGTTACACCTATGGGTCAGATGATGCTCGTTAATTTGTTTAACGCCAATCGGGATAAAATGCGGGCTATCGGCGGGACTTACAGATACATCAAACCTGCTGATAGATGCCAGATAATTAAATTGCCGGAAGATGTTTGTAAAAAATTTTAAAATAAATGAAAAAAGTGCTTGCAAACGGATTCCAAATAAGATATAACTGAACACATAGAGCGGATAGAACGGCCATTCGACAAGATAAGTTTTTCTGTACCGACTTATCTTCCGCTCGCTCCTAAATCGGTACATTTGTTAGGTACAGACCTATGTTTTACAACTGAATAAGTAGATTTGTGCCTTTTAACGCAAGGTAAATTACTAATGTCTAATGAAATCGAAATCTTTAACAACCCGTCTTTTGGGTCTGTTCGTGTTTTTACCGACATAGAGGGTAAAGTTTGGTTTAGTGGCAGTGATGTTGCTACTGCCTTAGGTTACAGCAACCCTCAAAAAGCGGTTCGTGACCACGTTACTGATAAACACAAGACCCTGAACGAAACGTTCACCGTTAATGGCACTGCTATTACTTTGATTGATGAAGCAGGTCTTTATAGATTAGTAATGCGTTCGCAGTTGCCGTCAGCAGAAGATTTTCAGGAATGGGTGATGAGTGAAGTCCTACCGTCCATTAGAAAGACAGGTTCCTATTCAGTAACTAAATCACCTTTTGATGTAATAGCGCAAGATATGGATCCTTTAGCAAGGCTAGATGCCATGAAGGAAATCATTTTGCAACAGCGTAAGTTACAAGAAGCAGCGGTAGCTAAAGAAAAGGAGAAGACCATGATTGTACATTCCGCTTTAAGCAATGTAAAGGACCAGTACGTCACTTTAGATAAAAGATATCGTAACACAATGGACATCATCCAGGAGTTCTCTAAAGGTGTTTGTGGGGCTTCTGTGACGGATGCAGCTAAAGCTATCAGTTCACATAACAAGTTCGGTGTAAAGGTTTCAGGAAAGCAGTTAATGGAGTTTTTACGAGCAAAAGAACTAATCCTTAAGAATAACACACCTTCCCAAAAAGCTATTGATGAAGGGGTTTTGGTAGCCGAGTTCATTGTGATTACAAACGGTAATAAACGGTGGCCTAAACTCTTAACCAAAATCACATCTAAAGGTTTGGTCTATGTAACTGATCTTTTGTTAAAAGAAGTCTTAAAACAAGAGGATGAGCAGTTCAGTCTTTTTTAATAAAAAACTACTTGACAGATGGGTTTAGTTAAGATATAGTTGTTCTGTATTAAAGGAGAGGTGAGGAGTAGCTACCTTGCCGATAACATCCGCCTTGCAGGTAATATGGTTTTTCCAATCCGCTATATTGCTTGCAAGGTTTACTTTAAGGGTTGGAATTAACATGATACAGGTACATAACGTACATTACAAGTATAAGTCTATAGACGAGCATAACAAGTATAAACTTCTTTCTTTAAGGGACTATATCAACAAGGATATGCCGGACTTAAAGAAACAAACCTTTAAAACAGAAACCAAGCAGAAAATGTTTGCTACAGGTTTAGGTTTATATAGACCAAGTTATACAAAAAACAAGTCAGCTCTTTTCAGATACTATACCAACTTCTTTTTTACTAAAGGGTATATCAAAAACTATTGCACTAAATGCCCGGTATACAGTGATTGGGTTAAAGCAGCATATGATTGCGGGTATATAGTATACACCAACTCTAAAGACTATAAACACTTCCCTACTACAGTTTTAGTTAAAGATAAACGCTATAACTACGATCCTCAAAAGGATACCTTAAAACAGTTTAATGACAAGTATCCTATAAAATCTTCCGCACTTAAGTACTTAATAGAACGTACTACTAAAGTGGAAACTAACATGGGACAAGAATCTCAAAAGGTACTACAAACTTTAGCGGATAATGTCAACAAGCATTCCAACATCTCTCTTTCACTATCCTATAATCAAAAGTCATCAGAAACTACAGGAGACTATATTACAAGGTTAATAGCCTACGGATATGATAACTCTAAAGAAAATAGACCTTACTTAAGGTTAAATAATAAAACCATCGTAGAACTGGATATAAAGGCTTCCTGGCTATCTATGCTACATTGTATGGCCTACCCTACCAGAAAGTTACCAACGGACGCCTACGAGCTTTTTAAAGGGCCTAGAAACGATATTAAGTGGATAGTTAATCTTTGGGTGACTACAGGAATCTGGAAACAAACAACTAAAGGCAAGATTCGTATGGTGTATCCTGCTAAAGTTGCGCAAGTCTTAAGAGACAATGGTAACTTTACGTATAACTATAATAATCTTAAGGAACTTTGTGAAGAGGTGTCTGTTACTTTAACCCGTATGTTGCAAAAAGCTACCTTTAAAGGAAAGTCTTTATTAACCTATCTAAAGGATCGTAACATCTACTTACCTCATTTCTTAATGGAACTGGAAGGGGTTATACAGATGCGGGCTTTAACTCTATTGCATGGCGAGGTTGTGGCTATACCTAATAATGATTCCTTTATAGTTCCTAAAGGTGAAGGTGATAAACTACTTAAGGCCTATAAAGAGTCTTTTAAGTTGTTTTTAGGTCAAGAGCCTATTATCAGCGTTAAAATGTGTTGACAAGTAAACCAAATTGTGATACTTTATATGTGTTCATTAACAAGAAGGAGACAGAAAATGATTAAAAGTTTTAGTTACATTGGAAAAACAGTTAACTCGGGGGTAACAAATGGCTAAAAGGCATTATCAAAAGAGTAACTTAAAGCAGATTTCACGTCATTATGGGATACCTTATCTTAAACTTTACTATTTAGTTACTACCCGTCATTGGGATTTACAGTCAGCTATAGACAAGTTGGAAGATGTGAAACTGGCTAAAGGGGATTATGACGGTCAAGATAGACCTTTAGTACAACAGCTAGCTAAAAAGTACCATTTAAGCAATGTAGATGTTTACAACGCTTTAAATGAACTTAAAGATGCTGAAGAGTTTACAGAGAATTCCTTTTTAGGGTTACCTTTAACCAGATGGGTAAATAATGATACTGAACTTAAGGTAATTAACAATATGTTGTTTTGTGGGTTTAGCATGGAAGATGTTCTAGATGTTACGGGGATTAGATTGTGTTTGAAAGGGATTTAGAATACGAAGAGTGGCTAGACTGGATGGAAGATACAGGTAGATATTACAATGACGTTTAAGTTAAGCAAGAAGTCTAAGGAAAGACTTGAAACATGTGATGATAGATTGATTACCATTGTGTCTGACGTGCTTAAAGTGATGGACATTACGATTTTATGTGGTCATAGAGGTAAAGAGGAACAGGAAAAGGCTTTTAGCGAGGGAAAGAGTCGTGCTCATTTTGGTCAGTCTAAACATAATAGTTACCCATCTCTTGCCGTGGATATCGCTCCCTACCCCATTAATTGGGACGTTAAAGACCCTCGATGGAACATAATGTGTGATTTGGTTTTATATGTCGCGGAAAGATATGGGATTAAGATGCGATTGGGAAGAGACTTTACAAACCTTAAAGACTACCCCCATGTAGAGTTAGAGTAAAGTAAAGGCGGGAACTTAATCCCGCCTTTTTTAGTTAGTTGAAGATTTGCCCGATAAACTTTTTGATATTCCATATGTTGGTACAGCGTTTATCATATGCAGCTTTAAGTATGGTACTCGCATCAGATGTTAAATGATTGCCAAGATACCATATCATTTTATGTTTAGGTTCAAAGTAGAACCAGTCTTTATCGTCAATAGTCTTTTGTTGAAATGGTAAGTTAAGTGACAGTAGTATGTACATGACATAGTAATCGTCTTGCATGTTAACCAAACATCCACCGAACATGCACATTTCCATGCATCTGTAGCATAACTTGCTTGCAATAGTTTCTACATCACAGTGTTTACCAAAGCATTGTCGTACGTAGTCTTTAACTTGATGTGGTACGTATTTTCCTACATTGTATATAGCATCATCATCTAGCATAGTGTAGTTATGCTCAATGTAACCCTTGCATATGCATATAGGTTTACTAATGCAGTTAGCATGTATAGGTGTGTATTTATATCTAGCATAGTTAGTTGCATCATATACGGTTTTGTTTTCATTTAAGAAGGATTTACAGTTTAACATAGTACAGTTCCTTTACAGTTAGTTGTTAATCATGTAAAAAGAACCAATCTTTTTTTAACTAAACTTAAAGTCAAGTTTTTTTAGTTGACAAGTGTTTGGTTCTTTTTTATAGTGTGTACATAACATGACTGAAGGAGAATTATCATGTCACATATTGAAAATTATAAAGAGTTGCTTAATCAAGTGGAACAGATGCAGCAGATGTTAAGTTCCATTAAAGAAAAGCTTTTAGTAAATCTTAATGGTGATACCCCACCTAAAGGAAAGTATACAGCAGTTTTGGATAGTGTTGTATCCAGAAAAGACGGCCATGTGCTATACTTTAACTATACTGTTGTTGAGGGTGATTATAAAGATAAAAAGTTGTCACGTTTAGTCACGATGAATGAGTTTGGTGTAAGTGAGCTTTTGGACATTTATAAAAAGTCTTTTGAACCTGAATCTTTTTCCACTATTGCAACCTCATATGATAAAAGTAAAGATCTGAATCAGTTAACAGACTTTACTACAGACTTAATCGAAAAGACTTTTGAGGTTTTATGGACCCCTAAAGAAGGTGTAGAAGGGTTTACAAAGTTAAAAGTGTTAGGGGTTAAGTGATATGAGTATATCCATTCAAGATTTGACCGCTCAAGAGCAGCAGATATACAATCACTTTAAGGAGAGGTACTTGTCAGAGAAGTACCATTCTTTAGTTTTGTATAACGCATATAGGTATTTGCCGGTTGAAGTACGTTACAGGTATGATAAAGAAGGTACCTTAATGCTAAATAAAGAGGATTTAGGTGTAGCTTTTAGTGTATATAACGGTACAGGTTATCAGGAGTATAGGAAAGCTATAAAAGAATTGGTGGATAATCTTGCAGACTATATGGCATTAGTAACATATGTGTTGAGGTCTTTAGGGGTAAAGGAAACAGATGTAAGGTTGTCTGTTTACAAACAGCAGAAAGAGTGGTATAATGACGATATTTAAAAGGACCCATTTTCTTGTAGGCAGTGAAAGCAGGGATGATTTACTGAAGACTCTTTTGCATTACTTAAACAACAAGATCAACTACGATTCCCGTAATCTGGTAAATGCTGTGTATAGTTCGGAAGACATACGTTCAGAGATGTATGTAAAGATGTTGTCTTTAGTGGATATCATATTCTTGAGAGAATGGAATAAAGGCAAGAAGGTATCAGACTTGCTTTTCTTTTGTGCCAGATGTTTATCCAACCATTCCAACTCTTTAAAGAAGAAGTTTGCCATCAATGTGGATTATAGTATGAACGGGGCAAGGTTGCAGGATTTGGTGGATAGTGAGAATAAAAAAGACGATATGTATAGTATAGCCCCATCAGAAGATAGCCAGGAGGATACCATACAGGAAGAAGACAGGTTGTCTAATGTGCTATTATGGTTTCTATCACATGGTATATTGGAAGAGTATATGGTACTTAAGTTGTTGCTAGACCCGCCTGAAAGTATAAAGACTTTAAACATAAACAACATATGCAAGTATTTGGGAATTACCAAGAAGAGGGAACAGGAGGAGATTAAGGTTAACATATTGATAAGGTTGTATCAGTATGGGGTGATACAAAAGAACAGATTGCCTAAAGGGGTGAATCTTTACCAGTATGGGGTGATAGGTTAAGGGGTTCTAAAAACTATAGTTAACATCAACCATATGGAGGTTTAGATATGGGTTGGGGTAAAACATGGAAGAAGATTAAAAAAGTGGCTAATAAAGTAGCCCGTGGTGGTTTGGCAGCTATGACTTTTGGTACATCTGAAATTGGCGGTCATAAAAGTTTGGGGGCACAGGCTGAAAAAACACTCAGTAAAGTGGATGATGCAGTTGCAAGTTTAGACCCCGTAGAAAAAAAGAAAGCCAAACAGGAGAAGGCAGCAGCGGCGGCAGAAGCTGAAAGAAATGCCCAAGAGGAAGCAGCGGCTAAATATAAAGCTAGCATTTTAGGTCAACGCGCAAGTCGTATTGAGGATGCTTTAGGTTCCCAGACAAATTATACAGGTGATGAAGAATTAGACCCTCGACAGTTGATAACAAGGCCTGATGTATCTAAAAAGAAAAAGTTGATCGGTTTTTGATAACTTAAGGGTGTACGTCATGAATGTAAATGTAGATAGTTTATGTGAACGATTGGATCATCTTAAAGCAGAGCGTTCCAATTTTGAGTCACTATGGCAGAAAGTCGCGGATTTAGTGATGCCTACCAAGGGTAACTTTACAGTCAAGCGTACGCCAGGTGAACGTAATACAAACAAGATATTTGATAGTACCCCTACTACAAGTGTTAATCTACTTGCGGCAGGGTTACATGGCATGGTAACAAACCCAAGTGTACAGTGGTTTACTTTAACTTTAGATAATGACCCTGATAGTCAATTAGGTAATAAGTGGCTTAAGGATGTTCGTGATCTTTTGCTAAAAGAGATTAATAGACCACAAGCAGGTTTTGCTACAAACATTCATGAAGTGTATCAAGATTTGGCATTGTTTGGTACGGGTTGTTTGTTTGTTAAATACAATACTAAAGAACATCGTTTACAGTTTCAGTCAATTCCTCTTAATCAAGTATATATTGAAGAGGATTATGTTGGCAATGTAGGTAGTGTGTTTAGGGTGTTTGAACTTAACTACGCACAATTGGAAGAGATGTTTGGTCAAGAGTCTTTACCATACAGTGTGTTAAACAACAAGGAACCTGGAAAGAAGTATAAAGTGGTTCATTATGTATATAAAGATGAGTCACTTAAGGAAAAGCAGTTTCAGTCTGTATACTTTTTATATGAAGAGAAGCATGTACTTTCTGAATCCTCTTTTTGGGAAATGCCATATATGGTTGTCAGATGGGCTAAATCAAGCAATGAAGTATATGGGCGTTCACCTACTATTGATGAGTTGCCTGATATTCAGATGTTACAGGAAATGATGCGGGAAGCTTTAATAGCTACTCAACTTGCCAATAGACCGCCTTTATTGGTTGCTAATGATGACGTTCATAACCCAATGGATATCTACCCTAATAGTATTATCAGATACCGTAATGGTATGCCACCTCAACCTTTAAGTCTAGCTACTCAACCAAGTGTTTTATTACAAATGCTACAAGACTTAAGGGATCGTATCAGAACCGCTTTATATAATGATCAGGTCATTTTTAATCAACGTTCAGGTGTCACGGCTACCGAGATTCAAGAACAGGTGAACGCTAAAATGAGGTTGTTAATGCCCATTTTTGGTCGTTTAGGTACTGATCTTTTAGGACCTATGATTGAAAGGGTATATGGTTTACTTAAGCGTGAAGGGTATATTCCCGAACCTACAGAAGATATTAGTGGTGAAGTTAGAATTGAGTATACCAGCTTAATGGCTATTGCACAGAAGAGTAGTGAATTGACCAAATACAACGAGTCTGTTGCTATTGCCGCACCTTATATTCAGATGAACCCTGATATGGTGTCTTTCCTAGATGGTGAAGTTATTCTACGCAACATTTATGATGCATATGGTTTAGGTGATTCCGTTAAGGATCATGAGGTCATTCAACAAGAGAAAGATGCTCAAGCACAACAAGCACAAGAGCAACAATCTTTAGTTAATCAGCAAGCGCAAGCCCAGATTAACAATACCAATACACAAACCCAGAACTTGCAGCGTCAGATGATGTTATCTTGATTCCTATAAGTTTATAAAAGTACTGAAGGGCAGCTTTACTACAGGTTGCCCTTTTTCTATACCTTCTAAACTACATATAGTAACATGTGAGGTTTACAATGAGTGAAGATACAACAAGTACAGTTACATCACCATCTACTACAGATACATCTACGTCTACATCTACTACAGATGCATCTACGTCTATTGTAGGCAAGTACGATGATACATGGGCATGGGGTGATTATACAAATGCAAACATGCCTAAAGACTACAGTACTAAAGAGTTTGATGAGAACTTTATTACTATCGCTAAAGAGTTAAAGTTGTCTAAAGAACAGGCTTATGCTTTAAGACAGAAAGTATTAGATAGTGACATTGAAGAGTACAATACGGAGTTGTCTACTAAAGAGTCTAATAGAGTTAAAGAGTTGACCGATTTGCAGCAGGAGTGGGGAAACACTTTTAACTTTAGAGTTCAGTCTATTAATAAACTGTTGGATAAGATTGACAGTGGTGACATTAATGGCCCTATGCATACCTACTTACAACAGTCCGGTTTAGATAATGATCCGAAGTTTGTTAAGTTTATGGATAGTATTGTTAAGTCTATTACAGGTGAAGATCCTATTACCCCGTCTAAAAACAATGGAGTTCAGTCAGTAGATAGTGTTAAAAGTGATATTGCAGCCTTAATCAAGAGTAAAGCTTATTGGGATAACAATGATCCTGAACATGAAGCTTTAGTACAACGTGTACAGGGTCTTTATGCTAAACTTTATAGTGAATAAGGGTGGGGTATTGTTTATGTACGTATTTTGTTCTTAATAGTATAGTAAATAACTTGCAGTTTAGGAGATTTAATCATGGCAGTTACAATTCCCGTTTCTTTTGTACAACAGTACAATAGCAACCTGGAAATGCTTTGTCAGCAGAAGGGTTCCAAATTACGTGGCGCCGTTTCAGTTGAGAAAGTGACAGGCGAATGTGCGTACTTTGAACAGATTGGTGCTGTAGAAGCAGTTAAAGCTGGTGCTCGTGCCGGTTCAGGTTATACGTATCATACTGAAACCCCTATTACAGACATGCCCTATTCACGTCGTCGTGTTGATATGGGTACATGGCGTTTAGCTGATCTGATTGAAAATGATGACCGTGTTAAACTGTTGATTGATCCAACAAATCAGGTTGCCAATTCATTTGCTATGGCGATGGGTCGTGCGTTTGATGCTGAACTGTTGAAAGCCTCTTTAGCAAATGCTAAAACAGGTCATGACGGTTCAACAGATGTTGCTTTTGATGCCAATATGACAGTTGACTCTGAAGCAGCTAATGTCTTTAATGTTGATAAACTGATTGAAGCGAAGATTCTTTTAGACTCTAAAGATGTTCCTGAAGAAGATCGTTTCATTGCGGTTCAGGCTAAAGACCTTAAAAACCTCTTAAAGGATCAGAAAGCCACATCAGTTGATTACGCAGCGGTTAAAGCTTTGGTTCAGGGTGAAATTGATACATTTATGGGCTTTAAGTTCATTCGTATCTCTGATAAAGTTTGGACAACTGCTGGTGTTGCTGATAATACGGCTATTGCTTTCCATCGTGACGGTCTGAAACTGGCAATCGGTCAGGATATCATTTCACATATCGACCCTCGCCCAGATCGTAACTATGCCACTCAGGTCTATTCCGAAGTTAACTTTGGTGCGACCCGTATGGATGAAGGTAAAGTTGTTAAAATTGTTAATAAAGCGTAACTAGTGCTTGACATTAGTTTGACTTTATGATATAAAGAAGGGGTAGTTGAAAGATACTGCCCCTTTTTGCTTTATCTTCTAACTGTTATAATAGGAAAGGTGAATTACATGGATAGTTATGAAGGTTTGTTAAAAGAACATACCCAAGCATTGGAAGAAGCTGATGTTAAGAGAGCTAAAGCCTATAAGACTACATTTAATACCCCTACAGGTAAACAAGTACTTGATGACCTAAAAACCATATGTGCCATTAATGTACCTACCGGACCACAATCCATTGAGCAAGCAAACTATATTAACGGTGCCCAATCAGTGTACTTTAGGATTGTTAACTATTTGGAGAAGCAGCTAGACTTCTAATAAGTGTATCAGGTCAAACAACCATGATATAGTTCCTTTTATGTTATGTTACACGCACAAGGGTCTTTAGTGTAAAAGCTAAAGGCCTTTGTTGTATTTAAAGGTTCTAAAATATATACCTTAAGTAAGGAGCAGTACATGTCGAGTAAAACCAGTATAGCTAATGCGGCATTGGCGTTGTTAGGTGATGACATTTCCATCATTTCTTTTTCAGATGATACTAAAGCAGGTAAGTATGTGTCTTTAATGTACCCGCAAGCTTTAGACTTTGTTTTAAGAACATATCCATGGCGTTTTGCCCTTAAAAGGTGGTCACTACCTAAAACAACAGAAAAGCCAGTGTATGGTTATGAAAATGTCTTTGTATATCCATCTGAATGTTTAAGGGTTATTAAAGTAGATGGTAATTGGAGCTATACAGTGGAAGGTAATCGTATCTATTCAGAAGCTGATACTTTTAACTTTACAGGCATTCAGCGTATAACGGATACAGCCAAGTTTGATTCCTCTTTTACGTATGCTTTAACTCTTTATCTAGCAGCCCAATTATGTCCAGCTATTACAGGTGATTTGTCTTTACAAAAATCTTTATTGGAACAGTACAACCTTTATGTGGAACAAGCTAAAACTACATCTAGTTTTGAAAGTAGTGGTAATACATATCAAGTACATGGTCTTTTAGATAGTAGATTATGGTAAAGGAGCATAATAAATGCCAAGTCAGTTAGGTTTAGATAAGTTTAACATTGGTCTGATGGGTGAAAAAAGTGCCGCTTTATCTATCTATAAGACAGGTTTAAAGCAGTGTGAAAATGCCATTACTGAAGTGTTAGGACCTGTAAAGAAACGTGGTGGTTTTGAGTATATGGCAAGTACGTGGGCTACGGGTTTACAATATTTTAATTTAGTGCTTTTCCCTTTTGTATATAACAACCAAGAGAGTTATGTATTGATTGTAAGTGGTGAAAAGATAACAATCTATGACCCTAAAACTAAAAGCATTGCAAATATGCTTTATTGGCCTGACTTTAAAGGTGATGCTTCAGGTGCGCCAGACCCTCGCTATATAAGTATGTATCAAGTACAGGATGTAGTATATATCTGTGGTGCAAGAAACACTTTAGATGGGCTTTCAGCACCTTTAAAGTTAACACGTTTAGACAAGTCAGGTAAGAACTGGAAGCTTGAACCTATCATATTTAAGGATGGTCCATGGCTACCCGAAAACGATACAGATATCACTATTACATCCAATATATCAACCACAGATGGTACTACAGCAGTAGGTACAGCAGCAGTATTAACCTTTTCAGCATTGCCTGATAATTGGGGTAGAATTACAACAGATACTCAAGTACGGTTATTCACTATTTCAGGTACTAACAGTGCATGGGCATGGTTTAAGGTTACAAATGTAGATACTACAAACAAAAAGCTTAACTGTACATACGGTGGTGGTACATGTTACAAGGATTCAGCAAGTAAAATATGGAGACTAAGTGCATGTCTTAAAGGTTCCCAGCCTACATGTTGTACTATATTTGAAGGTAGAATGTGTTATGCATGGGATAAGTATGTGTTTCTTTCCAAGTCTCAAGCATATAATAACTTTGCACCCACTAATGCAACAGGTACAGTAGCTAATTCAGATGCTATTACAGCATTGATTAACATGAAGCAATCCTCATCTATTCAGTGGATTGCTACGGATAAAAACCTTTTGGTTGGTACAGATAACGAAGAGTATGCTATTAAAGCAGATGATTATGGTACAGCCTTAACGCCTACTAATGTAAATGCTCAGCAACAGTCTACAGTAGGTTCAGCGTCTTTACCTGTTACAAGTGTAGGTAGAGGTATTATTGCGGTTAAGAAGTTTAATAAGAAAGCTACATTCTTTGCGTATAGTAGTGAAAACTATTCCTATAACTCTCAAGACCTTTCTATTTACAATACTGATATCACTGAACTAGGTGTAGAAGATACAGCTTATACATCAGACCCTGATCCTATCCTTTGGTATGTACTTAAAGATGGTACTTTGGCGGGGCAAACTTTGCAAATTAAAGATGATGTTATGGCCTTTCATCATCATTCTACATATGTAGATCTTGACAATGGAAGCGAAAGGTATACTTATAAAGGCATCAGGTCTATCACATGTATTCCTAATAGTGAAACAGGGGAGAGTGATCTATACGCTTTAATATGCCGTAATGGCAATACTGTTAATCTTGAGCGCTTAAGTAATGGTATCACTACTCAGAAATCTACAGATGATGATGGTATTTACTATGCGGATTGTTGGGTTAAAGTACATTCTGATACACCTACTACACACTTTGAACAGAAGGTTGATACAAAAGATTTACAATCCTTTTGGCCTTTTGTACAAGGTGATAAGTTAGTAGTATTGGCTGATGGCGCGGTTCAACCTGATATTACTATGCAAATGAAAAATGATGGAAGTTACGTTAAGTACTTTGACATTCAGTACCCGGCTAAAGATGTTATTATAGGGTATAGATACGAATCAGTTGTACAACCTACGGAAGTCGGTGTGCAAGGTATTGTATTAGACTCAAGGAAAAAGAATGTTTATAACATTTACCCTCGATTATATAAAACGGTAGGTATGAAAGTAGGTACTGATATGAACAATCTACAGACTATTCCTTTTCGTAACACTAATGACAGAATGAATCAACCGGTTCCTTTGTATACAGGTTTAATGAAAGTACCTTTACAAGGTGGGTGGAACAAAACAGGTAGTATTATTATTGCTCATGACCAACCTTTACCATGGTGCATGTTAGCATTGTATTTTGACATTAATATAGGGGGTTAATATGGCATACGGACAACTTAACTTTAACTCAACACCTATCACAAGTACTTTAAGCATTGGGCAATCTGACAGTGGTATTAGTTTAGTAGGTACAGGTAGTTATGCAAGGCCTAGCATGTTTAATACAGCAGCTTTTGGTCAAGCATTTAGTGACATGGGTGCAAGTATTTCCCGAACAGGATCAGCAATATCATCAGCTTTACAACCAAGTCAAGCGTTTAGTGATTGGTTATCTTCACCTCAAGGTACTTTATCAGGTATTAGTGGTGGTGCTCAAGCATTAAGTACTGTAATGTCATCTATCGGGGCATATAATACCGCTAAACATAATTATACAGCGACGGTGAATAATGCGCAGGAACTAATAGACCAAACCGAAAGACAAGTTCAAGACTTAAAGAAGCAGTGGTACTTACAGGATTCCGCAAATCAAACTTTTATAGCTAAAAGTGGTTTAAGAGCTGAAAGTTTCATTGATGCTCAACGTGACAACCTTTTGGAAACCGAAGGGACTATCGTGGATATGAGAGCATATGCGCGTAAACAAGCTCAAGTGATGATTAATGAAGCTAGAAGGGCTAAAAAGAAAGCTAAAAAAGGAAAGATAGGTGCTCTATTAGGTACAGCAATCGGTACAGTTGGCGGCGCTTTAATTGGTGGGCCAGCAGGTGCAGGTATAGGTGCAGGTATAGGGAGTAGTTTGTTTTCATCAGGAATGCAGTTGTAAACAAGAAAGGCGGGGGTTAAGTTCCCGCCTTATCTTTATCCTTCCATCTACTTTCTATAGTGATTGTGATTTCATATCCGGTAAAGTATTCACTGGCATTAAGTACACTTTCAATAGCTTTCTGAACTTTCCCAAACTTAACAGGTTTGCTTAAATGATCTTGCAAGGTAACTTCTGAACGTACAATGAGGTCTTTATTTTTATTCATGAATCCAAACTCCTACTTGACGCATATCATCCATACCTACTTTAATGCAGTCTTTATAAATATGAAGTTGTCGTACACCATTCGTTAAAGCGGCCCATACAAGGTCATACAAATGTCTATTGCTATCGTAAGCTATTACAGCAACATTCCCAGTTGTGCAACTGTCAGTATCCCTTAATCCTCTTTTACGTGCTTCAGTAGGGCATAAGTATCCGCTTAACACTTTAACTGTAGTATATCTGTTCATTTTGTTTAACAAGTCTACTACATCAGGGTTGATAAGTTGTAAACTACTTTCTTGACAATGAGGGCATTCCAAATCTGAGGGTGTTATTCTTTTAATAGGTTTGCTTTTATTAGACTTAAGCATGTTTATTCTCCATTATTTAAGGATTAAAAGGATCATAAGATTTAGTTGGTAGTATAAAGGTTTGCCTTGCGATGGTGCTATTAATACGATCACGTTCCATTATAGCAAGCATACGTAAACTATCCGCACAGTGACTTGATTCGTCGTGTACAGGGGTATCCAGGTAAACATTGTTCTTTTCATCAAACCTTTTATGATAAAGTTCGATGTTCTTAATAAGTTTAGCGCAAGTATCCAGGTTAATACGTAATCTAGGCATAAGTCGATGTACGCATTCTATACCATAGTTAATAGACTTCATAGGGACAACTTCACCTTGAATGCCCATCTTGCTTAACATTATTAGACGGGTTTCTCCAGTGCCTAGTTCCCTATTATTAACATCGTGTGGAAAGTAGTGATGTTCATATATGTAGCCTTTATCCTTCAGTACTTTTGTATATTCACCTAAACCACTTCCATTGCTTTCATAGTAGTCTATAATGTTAACCCAGTCACCTTCATGTTGATAAAAGATAATCGCCGTAGCATCAGAGATACCTAAATCCCATGCTGTACAGACAGGTACATTATAGTCTATAGGTAGTGAACATATACGACCTTGATTGCGCATATGTTGTACTTCTTTACCATAATAAGTACCTTCATTAGCCACATCAAAACTACAGTTAAACTCTTGTTGAGCTATAGTTTCAGGCATACCGTTTTCTATTTCCTTGTCATACTGCTCTTGTGTCATGGTTTTGGTTTCCAAATAACCTCTTTTACGTACATACCAGTCTTTATTGTTAAGCGCCATTAAGTACATATCATACATGTGGTTCCTTGAACGAGGAGTACCTATAAAAAAAGCTTTACCACCATTCATAGCTACAATAGGTCTGACATAATCCCAAGCTCGAGGATCACATAATGACCATTCAGAAAAAATCACCATTTTAGCATTAGCACCTACAGCGGAAGTATCATAACTGTCTGATCCTAGAAACTTGATTACAGACCCATTAATAAGTGTTATAGACATGTCAGAATGGTTGATGCCTTTAACCAGGTCTTTATGGAATACCATATCTCTAATAGGAATACCGTTATCAGCTATAGCCGTCCATACAGTGTTCTTGATTTGCCTATATGTAGGGTTAAAGTAAAGTATGGTACCAGGTTTTCCCATTAAAGCATTAGCTAAAGCTATCTCTAAAGCCACAATGTCTTTACCACTACGTCTGTTTGCTATATACAACCCTCTTTTATATGGTCCGGTTGTCATGGCCCAAAAAACATCTTTTTGATGTTCTCTTAACTCTATAGTAGGTACAGTAACCATATGACAACCTTCTAATATACAACATATAGCATTAGAAGGTTAACATGTCCACTAAAGGTAGAAAGAAACCTATAAACCCTAAAGACTATAATATAGAAGACTTTTGGGCGGATTTAGAAGAAATATGGGAATTGTCTAAAAAGATAGGGCAAGTTCAGACCATGGTTAACATTGCTTTACTAAAGGCAAGGTTTACAGGTATGTATGATCCTTTAGAGAAGTTAGATAAAGCCAAGATATCTAGAGGTCAAGACGGTATTATAGACGTGAAGATTATAGATTACAAGGAAGTTGCAAATGAGGTCAATACATCAACGGATATGCAGAAAAAGACAGCTAGAGAAGATCAAGAACCCAGAGTTAAGGAAACTGTTGAATGATACAGAAGAATCCATGCTTTTGTATATATATGGTTTGTTTGACTTAAGAGACCAATGGAATACCATGTACTTCGTAGGTCATCAGAATAACTACTACTTTAGATGGGTTAGAGATGTGGATACAGGTAAAGTGTATCGTATCACCAAGTATCATAATCCCCCTAAAACAGGTTCTAAACTATATGATAAGGATAATGCCAATGACAACAAGGATGACTAGCATGGTAGATAAAACCTTTTGTGTAGGAGCAAGTTCCTGCATAGCCACCTATTTAACAGCTGAAGTAATGCCTTTTGTATCATTCGCCATTGGTATTACATCTTTAACATACATGATTGCTAAATTGTTTTACTTAATCAAGCATCACGGGTATGAAACCCCTGAACACAAGGAGTATGAACATGAAACAGTTCCTATTGAAACTAAAAGACCTACTGCTTAATAAAGTCAGCCTGGCATATGTATTAGGCGCCATTACAGCAGCTTTAGGGTTACAGATTCCTAAAGAGACTTTAGACAGTTTGGTTTGTTTACTTAATGTAGCGGGTTGTGGTTAAGGTTTAGGCGGGGCAATTCCCGCCTTTATCAGTTCTAAAGTATATAGTTAACGCTACGATAGAGGATGTTACGTAATGACGGTTAGTACACAAGAGAACATCGTAAAGTATCAAGGTAATCCATCAACTACGGTATATCAAATCCCTTTTAGGTGGTTGGAAGATACTGACATTAATATTCAGAAGCAGTTGCAAGATGGTACGGTTGAGGTATTAACCTACTTAACTGACTATACTTTAACAGGTGAAAATGATGAACATGGTGGTTATGCAACATTTACAGTTGCACCTTTAGCCACGGATACTATTGTCATTCAACGAGTTGTCCCATATACTCAAGAAACTGATTATGAAGAAAACGAAGTATTTCCTGCAGATAGTCATGAAGAAGCTTTAGATAAGCTAACCATGGAAGTACAGCAACTTGCGGAAGAGTCATCACGTGCTTTAAAGATTAGTGTTTTTTCTACAGTTGATCCAGAAGATGTTATTAACCATGTAGAACGAGTTTATGAAAGTATAGACAACATTGATACGGTATCTAAAGACCTGCCTAATGTAGATATCGTAGCTGATAGCATTGATATTGTTAATACAGTAGCTGAAAGTATTGATAGCGTTATCACTACTGCTACTGATATAGAAGACGTTAAGACCGTTGCACAGAATAAAGCCAGTCTTAATATCACAGCGGCTAATATCGCGGATGTTAATACCGTTGCCAAGGACATTACAAGTGTCAAAACCACGGCGGATAATATCGAAGATGTGAAGACCAATGCCACTAACATCACGGATATTAATACCAATGCCGTTAATATCGGAAGTATTAATCAAGTTGCGGATATCCGCAATAATGTTACTTTGGTTGCCCTTAACAATAAAAAGGTTACAACCGTTGCAGAGAATATCGACAATGTGAATGTGGTTGCTAATAATATCACCAATGTTGTCCGTACAGGTGCATCGATTGATAATGTCAATACGGTCGCTGGGGATATAGCCAATGTGAATACGGTTGCGGGGGCTATCACTGATGTTGACCAAGTGGCTATGATTAAAGATGAGGTCAAGAAAGTCGGTGATAATATCGGTGATGTGATGACCGTGGCGGGTATTGATGAACAGGTTACCACAGTTGCCAACAATGCTAATGCTGTTAAAGAGATAGGAGATAATATCGATGTTGTTCTTAAAAGCCCTACTTATGCGAATAATGCTAAAACTTGGTCTGAAGGGACTGATACAGAAGTTGGCAGTTTGGGTGGTACTCACTCGGCTAAAGGGTGGGCTGAAATCGCTGCTCAAGTCTCGCAAGTAAATCCCGCTGATGAAACAACTGCAGGTATCATTCGTATTGCCACTATGGAAGAAGCGGAAGCAGGTATTGCGGATACAGCAGCTATTACTCCTCTTAAAGCTAAAGCTATTGCTGATGAATATACAGGTAAGGTTGTTCAGTTAGGGTTTAATGGTACTTTATCAGGTGATACCTTAACATTTGTTCCTGACCAAGAAGCCTATGTGATTAAAGCAGGTTATGAATATGAGGTGGATTTGTTGTTCCCAGCCGCCGGTGTATTACCTGATGCAACAAAAATGGTCATTACCAATGGGGAAGATACAATCAACATCGTCAACGTGAAAGATGCTGATGCAAGTACGCCAATGACCTATGGTGCTATGAAACAGATGTGCCGCTATGATGCGGAAGTCGGTTGGCGTTGGATTTTCAATGCCCGCTATGCCGTTACCGATACTGATGTTAAGGTGTTGGTTATGCCGAGTGCCGTGATTGATGATAGCCGCTATGTCACTACTGACACGGCTCAAAACATCACCGCTGGTAAGAACTTTGTCAACAATGCCACATCTACAACGACTGATGCTCATACAGGTATGTCTATCTGCTTGAAGAATAGTCAGTCTGACATCACTGCCAATACCCAGAATGAAGATGGTTCTGTGGACTTTAAGTATCAAGGCATTCGTTTTGTGGATAAGAATAATGAAGAAACAGGCTTTATCTACAATGCCCCTGATGGTGTTGGTGGTTCATTCACTCGTGTAGGTACATCAGCCAAGGTTGACGGTCAGTATGTTGACAGCTTCATTGAAATGGAAGTGGATGCCAATGGTAAAGGTCACGTCTATCTGCCTACCGTTGATGAAGATGCTACAGTGTCCGGCAATCAAGCGGCGACCGTGGATTATGTGAAAGACAAGTCTGGGTCTTTGTCTATTATGGATGTCGTCT
>ERZ808275.206-NODE-206-length-32302-cov-3.338388_pt1 | contig 32302 bp, 53 predicted proteins | sample MGYA00520894_ERZ808275 | MGnify/ENA primary metagenome ERZ808275 (study PRJEB31516, sample SAMN03275598) | gut metagenome | biome: mammalia-associated habitat; material: feces | host: Papio cynocephalus | place: Kenya | collected 2012-08-03 ... | reverse complement strand
GTAGGTTATCGTTTGGGAACAATTCGACCTACTACATTGACCCGAACTACGGGAACACCTCGTATTATATTAACCTGAAAAATTTCCGTGTCGATGACAGCAACGCTTATTTCGGCGGTTCTTTGCAAGCTCCATCCCGCACGATTGGCGGATTCACAATCAACAGCTCGTGCCTCTACAACGCACAGGCATCGTATCTCGGAACAAACCAGACGGCGGGTGTGTATGTTGGCACGGACGGCATCGGGCTTGGCGCGGGCGCTTTCTATGTAAAGAAAGACGGCTCGCTCGTCGCAACAAAAGCGACTATCACAGGCGAGTTGCACGCGACGTCAGGTGACATTAAAGACCTCACGGTTGCCGGAAAATTGTATTTCGGAAATAACAGTAGCTACTACATCAATGCAAACTACGATGATACATCGTATTACATCAATTTGCCCGGATTTCGAGTAGATGACGCATCGGGAGCGGTATTCAGCGGAAAACTTGTGGCGCCTACCGGCACAATCGGCGGGTGGACGATAGGGACGAGCGAACTGAAAAGCTACAGCTCAAGTAGCGGAAAGGGGACGGGCTTCCAAATTCCATCTTCCGGCGTTTGGGCGATTGCGGTCGCATATACAAGTGATTCGGACTGGTCAACGGCTCCATTCAGAGTTTCGCACAGCGGAGCGCTGTATGCAACGGACGCTCATCTGTCAGGCACTTTCTCGAATACCAAGAGCAGTGGCTACGGAATAAGTCTTGCCGACTCGACAATCGAGTTCTATAACGGAAGTACGCGCATCGGGTATTTACAAGCCGGAACAAATTACATTCCGTGGAACAACACGAGCGGAACGGTAAATGGCGTGAGTTGCAAAACTCTGTTTTGCGCCGACGGCGGAATACGAGCTTGCGGCTTGCAACTCTCCACCGGTTACGGAACCTATGTCAGCAACAAACTTGCACTTACAATGGGGCAGATAAAAGTCCAGACAAATACAGGTGTAACCCGATATTTGCTAATTTTTAACGGCTTAATTGTCGGTATTGCGTCAAGCAAGTATTCCGGCTATTACGATTACTCGGCATCAACCTACACAGGATAAGAAAGGATTAAGGTCATGGAAAAAATCACTCTTGGAAAGATTATCAACGCGCATCGCGCACTCGAAGAACACGCCGGAGAAAAGGTCGGCGTAAAACTCGCTTTCAAGTTGTTTCGATTCCGTAAGGAAGCGACACAGCACGAGGAGTTCTACGCGACAAAACTCGGCGAGATTGTTGAAAGATACAGTCTGAAAAACAAGAAAGGCGAAACACGATATGACGAGAAAGGCAACGCCCTCATAAATACAGAGAAAATCGACGAGTGCAAACAGGCTCTCGCGGAGGTCGAAAACCTCGAAATTGATAAACCGAACCTTGATTTCACTCTCGAAGAGCTTTCGGAGCTTAAGATGTCAATGAACGACATTGCCAGACTCGAAGATTTCATCAGAGAGGAGGAGTAAACATGGCTATCAGCGTACAGAACAGCCGAAAGGCAAAGGATAGCGACGACAGCATCGTGGACTTTCTCTGTGATACGGAAAGCGATGTAGCCGCACTTCCGACACAGAGGCGGAAAAAGGGAGGGCGCGTTGCGGCGACCGGCTCTACCGCAACCGTCATCACACCGCAGAGCGGCAGAAGCAACCGCAGAGTGCTCGCGTCCAACGGCGAGTGGATTGACTCGCCGCATAGCGTCGTCATCGACTGCGGAACCACAAGCACACACTAAATCAAGAAAGGAAAAAGACCTATGGATATTGTAAAGAATGTCTATGGCACGACCGCCGAATGGGCGGCAAACGACATCGTGCTGAACAAAGGCGAACTCGGAATCGAAAAGACTGCCAAAGGCGAACACAAAATCAAAGTCGGTGACGGAACGAGCGCATGGTCGGCTCTGCCTTACTCCGGCTCTACGCCGACCGAGATGGCGGGGAAAGCGGATAAAGTTTCCGGCGCAACGGCGGAGCATCTTGCCGCGCTGGATGCCAACGGAAATCTCAAAGACAGCGGTGAGAGCGTCGTGAGTCTTAAAGAGTATGTCGCAAAGGCAATTACCGACCTCCCGAACATCCGTCACTACGGCGCACGGTGGAACAAGACACAGGCGCAGATGACGCGCATGTATGACGCGGCATCATTCCCGACCGCCATCACCAATTTTGCGCATCGCGGGAGCGTAAACGCGAACTATTCCAACCCGTTCGACAGCATTTACCCGTGGGCAGGAATCAAACTGTGCAATATCAGTATCGACCTTTACCGCAACCTTGCCGCAGGAGACAGCATCACCAAGTGCGTAACAGCATGGGAGGGCGATGTGGATTTCTCCTACAACGATGTAAACGGTGTATGGAGATACCGCCCTGAATTTTGGGGCAAGAGTTGGGAGGACGATACATACCGCTATTTCGATGTGTCTGAAAAGGCAATCGGCTCGTATGTTCACTACCCTGAAGCAATCGTCGGACGGTGGCACGGCAGAAATGAAACGCGGACAATCGGAGACGCAGAGAAAAACTGTCTTATCCCGTCCGTTGGTATGCCGGGCAAACGCATTGCCATGAGTACCCTGCACACCTACGCGAAGAACTACGGAGCGACGCTTGACAGCATCTTTTCTGTCGATGCGGACACTCTGCTGTATGTCGTTGAATTTGCGACGATGAACACGCAGAACGCCATCGGAAACGGCGTATCGAACCTTTACCGGCAGTCGTCTGATTTGATTCAGGAGGACGCGACCAACAGCACGACCGTCAAGGTGCTTGCGGCGGCAGGAAGCGCGTATTGCATCCCCGGTGCAATCTTTGACATCGGTACATCGAACGGAGGCACTCAGGTTGGTTCGTTCATCGTGGTTTCGGCAACGCCGAATGTCGGAGACGCGCAGTACCTTGATGTTACGCTCGACCAAGCCGTCACCGTCACCGGCGCGAACTACTGGTCGGTACACGGACTTGTGAATGTTGCTGATGAAGCAATCGGGAGCAAATCCGGCTACATCGGGACAAACGGCAAGTGCAACGCCTACTATCGCGGCATCGTGATGTATGGCAATATGTGGTTCTACATTCTCGGTGCATACGAGAACAAGGATGACCACCATATCTGGATTGCGAACAGCGACGAGGAGGCGGACAACTACGACGCAATCGATACGACTGTTCACTACGATACGGGGCTTGTCTTGCCTACGGCGGGAGGTTACACCAAAAAGCTCGGACTGCTGTCCCGCTCCGGCTTGCTGTCGATTCCCGCGTTCTGTGTTGAGACAGGCGGAGACAGTAGCAATCCTGTCGGGGATTATTTCTACAACGGCGTGTACACATGGCATACCGTGCTTCTGCGCGGCGGTAACGCGGGCAATGGCTCGAACTCTGGTGCGTTCTATGGTGACTGGAGCGGCGCGGCGTCGGACAGCTACTGGGGCATCTCGGCGCGTCCCCGTCTCAAAAACCCCTAAGGGGGTTGCAAGGGGGAGCGCACTCCCCATTGCATAATCAAAATTAACCCTGCAACAAAAATGGCTGTTGGAGGCAAAGCGTCGGTTTGTTTCGGCTGTGGTCGTGCTTCTGCGCGGCGGTAACGCGAACAATGGCTCGAACGATGGTGCGTTCTATGGTAACTGGAACAACGCGGCGTCGAACAGCAACTGGAACATCTCGGCGCGTCCCCACTCTCTTGATACTCGTTTTTATGAAGCGTCAGCGTCCAACAGCCAAACCCCTTGGTATAAATAATTGCCGCCCCGCGAGGGGCAGGGACGCGGATTGGTAGGTTAAGTCTCGAAGACCCGCGCAGGCAAGAGAGAGGAGCATATACATCGTATGCCAAAAAGAATCGGATATTTGTATGAGAAAATGATAGCGCTCGAAAATTGCATTGAGGCGGAAAAGCGGATTGCAAAGAATAAGCCGAAGAACCAGATGGCGCGGCGCATTGCGAGGCAGGCGAAGAAGTACGGTCGGAGACTTCACGAAAAGTTTCTTACCGGAACGATTCAATTCCACGAGAACAGAGAGACGAATATCACGGACTCGTACAAGGGAAAAACACGGCATTTGAAAATACCATGTCTCGAAGACCAAGCGGTGGAAGCGGCATGGCTCAATATTGCTACCCCATATATTGAGAGGCGCAATTACTATTACAATTGCGGCTCAATCCCTAAAGCAGGACAAAGCAGGGCGGTCGATGCACTGAAGAAGTGGACGACCGAAATCAATGCAAAATACGCAGTCACAGCAGACATCAGAAAATTTTATGACACTTGTCCCCATTGGGTTGTTATGAGGGGCTTGCGGAGAATATTCAAAGACGAAAAATTCCTCGCCTACGCGGAACTGATGCTGAGCAACATGAGTGGAAACGGAATCGGGCTTGCCATCGGGCATCCGGTAAGCCATTGGTTTGCCAATGTAGCAGTCATGGAAATCGACCATGAACTGCGGCGGAGATTTCCCGATGTGCGGTTTGTCCGGTACATGGACAATTACGGGATGATTTGCAACAACAAGCGGCATTTGCGGAAAGCGTTCCTGTTCCTGAAAGCGGAAATCGAAAAACTCGGAATGCAGATAAAACACGACTGGCAACTGTTCCCCGTCAAAGCGAGGGGCATCATGTTCCTGTCGTACCGCATTTACGCCGGTTACACGCTGATAGCAAAGCGGTTGATGTTCCGCATCGCAAGGAAGATGCGGCGAGCCAAAGAGCATTTGAGCGCACACATGGCTATGGGAGTTGTTTCGTATTTGGGTATTCTGAAACATTGCAACAGCTACAATTTCAAAAAGGAACGGGTGTACCCGTACATCAATCAAAAAACATGCAGGAGGTTAATTTCAAATGCGAGCAAAAACAATCTACGCAGAACTTCCGTCGGCGTATGAAATCAAAGACGGGGACGCAGGACAGAAAATCATCTGTTTCCGGCAGAACATTGAAGAAATCGAAACCGAGGACGGGACGCAGTACACGGCAGACGAATACACGCTGACCGTCCCCGTCTCGCAAGCCCTGAACAAGCGGGTTGCGGACAACATCGAGGCATGGCGCGAAAGAGCCATGCAGGAAGATTATGACCGCGTCGCGGCAGAGGTCAGAGCCATCAGAGACAAGCTGTTGGCGGATTCCGACAAAGAAATGGTGCTTGACCGCATGGGGCTTGAAATGCCGACCGGAGTCTCGTTCTCCGCTTGGCTTGATTTTCTCAAGAAGCTCGGCGCGGCAGTTGCCGGACAGATGGCAAAATACCGTCAGGCGTTGCGCGACATCACGACGCAGGAGGGATTTCCGTATGATGTGAATTTCCCCGAAAAGCCGGAAGTATAACATCAGAGCGCACATATGAAACGATTCAATATCATTCATACCGATGGAGACGAAATGTGTACCGTCGTTTTCCGCACCGATTCTGCCGATAGTTGCGACGATGCGGGAAAGAACTCCACCGAATTGTGCGTCTGTGTTAGATACACCGATGCGCTCGAAAAAGATATAGAGTCGCGCTACGGCGACTGGCTCGAACTGGCTTTGGAGACGCGCAGAAAGGAGACTAAAATGACACTTGACGAAGTGGCGGTTATCGCAATTGAAGCGCGTGACAGAGCCAAATCCAATACGCACAGACTCGACGAAATCCAATCAGAGCGTAGCGAGCTTACTCACAACATGAACCGGATGGCGACGGCGGTTGAAGTTCTGGCAAACGAACAGCGGCATCAGACCGAAGTACAGCAGAACACAAGCCAGAAAATCGAGAAAATCGAAAAGAAAGTTGAGAGCATAGAACTCGCTCCGGCGGTTGAAGCAAAAGACATCAAAAAGGAATTTTTGAAGTCGGTCATCGGCGTCCTTGTCGGGGCGGTTCTCGGCGCGATTCTCGCACTCATCATCAAAGGCGTATAAGCCAAAAAAAGAAAGGATTGTACCATGAAAAAAGAACAGCTTATCAAAAAGTTTACCAGCAGAAAATTTCTGCTTACGCTCGTTGTAAACATTGCGGCAATTGTTGCAATCATCGTCGGAGACAGCGTCATCGTAAATGCCGTTGCCGGACTCGTGATGGCGGCAATCACTGCGGTGTACTGCATCATCGAGGGGAACATCGACGCAAAATCGCTGAAACAGATGACGGACGCGGCGGCGAACGCGGCGGGCGCATTTGGCGCGGACGATAAAACCGTCGATAAAATTGAAAAGGTCGGAGAAGCCGTAGGGACGCTCGTTGGAGACGCGAAAGCGCCGGACGGCACGGAAGAACAGGAATAACATAAAAGACCCCGTATCAAGGTTTTCTGCCCTGATACGGGGTCGCTTTTTACTTTTCTTGCTGTTTCGCTTTCTTCTTTCGCCGTATAATCATAATCGGGATGGTGATAGGAAACAGAGCAATGATAAACATCCATTTGAAGAGCAGATATGTGCCAACAAAGATTGCACCCAAGAAACCGCCACGGCGTTTCGTCTTTGAGCGTTTCGGAGACTGAGTGTAGCGGACACCTCCGGCTCCAACGCTATACCCAACACCGCTATTGCTCAGATTGATACGCGCGTGTTTTCCGACCCTGATTGACTTCCGAAGTCTTAATCCCATATCCGACACCTCTCCTGCTTTTTGTTGATACAATTATACCACACAAACGATTGTAAGTCAACCGAAAAGGGCGAAAAACAGCTCCCGTAAAAATAAATTGTCAATTATAGGAAATATTATTCAAAAATCTCTTGACTTTTTCCGCCGGATAAAGTATAATTAAGATGTCAGATGAAGAGTCTGATAAATTCGGCGGCAAGTGCCAGAAAGGAGAACAGATGAAAGAGGATATGACGAGGTTGGAACTCCTCACGGTTATGCTCTCAATCAAAGCTCTGCTCGAAAGCGACAATGTCGAAAAGGCAAAGGAACTGATTGACGAGGTAATCGAGGAGGCAAAAAGGAAAGGCTCTGACAACTAAGCCAGAGCCACGGGAATGAGGAATGCGGGTGGCACTTGCCGCCACTCGCAAACCCCATATCTATTATACCACACAAAACCGGAAAAGGCAAGAGAAAGGAGAAAATTATTATTTATCAACGAAAGACAAACAACCCGCGAATGGGCAGACCCAAAGCGAGTAACCCCAAAAACATCGAATTTGGTGTGAGTATTGACATCGGAACGGAAATGGCATTACGAGATTATTGTGAGAAGAACGGCATATCAAAAAGCGAAGCTGTTCGCAGAGCGATTCATATGCTGTTGAAGTCTCCAAAAAGCGAATAGGCAAAAAAGAACCACGGCATGGCTAACCAACTTGGCGGAAGGAGCTTTACCGTGGCAGAAACAATCCCCGATAGGGGTGTTTTCTGCATACATTATAGCAGAAAGCAAGTCTCCTGTCAAGACATTAAAGAAAATTGAAAGGATGCAAAACTATGAAAAACTACAGAGCAATGTACGAGAGATACGAGGAAAGCGAACTGCACGAGGTAATCGAGGAAGTGAGAGAGGCGGAGCAGGAAGTGCGGGCTATGATGTGTGAGATTGCGGACAAGCTGGACGAGGAAACCGCCGCAAGATTGGATTCCATTTTCGGAGTGATGGCGAGGGCTTACGAAAAGCAGGGATTCGCATATGCGGAAAACATAAGAAAATCGCACGGAAGATTGCGCCGCGAGGAACTGTCGCGGAAGATTGTCGGTAGGGTGCGTTATTTTTTTAGAGTTGCCTGTCCCGTTTTGAGACACGAGAAAACAGAGATTTTGTAACGATTGAACATAATCGACAAAAATTATTTTCTGAATTTGTGAATTATTTTCCAAAAACCTCTTGACAATGTCCCTAAAAGGGACTATAATTGGGGTGTAAGATGAAAACACCACCCCGATACGGGACAGAAAGGAACGCAACCATGAAAACAGAAATCAAAATCGTAAACCTCACAGAAGTTACCAACACGGTCAGAATCGCAGACAAAGAATTCGTCCTCTTTAGCTTTGAACTTTCGGAATTGCCGAATGAACTCAAAGAACTCGGATACCAGAAGAAAATGTACGGAACGATTGAAAAGAGCGAGGTCGAAAACGGAATCATCAAAGCAGGTCACAATCTTGGGTATTTCGCACACGGGAACACGGTTGCTGAGGCGCTGGAATCGAGAATAGACAGGGTGATGACCGAGGGAAAATCCCTTGAAGAAATCCTTGCTTACTACGAGGCAAAGAACGAAAAGAAAGTCGGCTGAACGGGAGGAAAAGAAAATGGCAACTAATGTACAGGCAAGCAAAGAGCAGGAGCGCAAAGCGCTCAAACAAATCAGAGCCATCGTGGACTCGCTCGGCGAGAACAGCTATGTCGGGACAGCACTTGAGGGCTGTCTCGACGATGCTGAATCCAATATCGAAAACGATTTTGCCGATAGCCCTTACGGTAGATGGCAGTATGCGGAAAAGAAACTTGAAGAAGCAAAAGCCCAAATAGAAGAACTCAAAGCAAAGGATGCCGAAAAGGACAGAGCAATCGTAAAACTCGGAGACAAAGTTGCAGAACTCGTAAAGAACAGTATCAGCAAAGACGACCTCGAAACCGTTATCACGCTTACAAGAGCGGGTATGACAGAAACCGGAGCGGAGGTCGAGAAATACTCAAAGCAGATTGTCGAGCTTGCCGACAATACAAGCTCTGCGCAATTCTGCGAAGCAGTCCGTAGACACCGCCAGAGCAAAAGTTGCTACGATGGCTACTGCGACCTCTTAAACAGACTTTGCGAAATCACACCGGTCGGGAATTAACCCGACCGTGGCAGGAGGAACGGCTATGATGGAAATGCAATACTTCAAAACCGACAAGAACGGGACGAAATACTACTACGACTGGCAATGCCCGCACTGTGGCGGCGCTGGGATGGCTGACAAGTGGGAGTACACCGGAAAGACATGCTGGGAGTGCGGAGGGAGCGGAAAGCGCTCAACCGCGAAGATTGTGAAGGTATATACAAAAGAGTACCGCGCGATACTCGACGCGAAGGCTAAGGCAAGGCAGGAGGCGAAAGAGGCGGAAGCAAAAGCCGCCGGGTACGGTGCAATTATGGGGCGCTACGGCTTCAACGATAGCGGTATCGGGTATGTTTACACCGGCAACACCTACGACATCAAAGATGACCTAAAAGCGCATGGTGCGCGGTGGAATTTTGGGCTGTACCGCTGGATCAGCAAAGAGCCGATTTCCGACTACCCCTGCATCGAGATTAAGGCGAGTGAAGTGTTTGATTGGTTTTCGGTCGGGCGCTGGGACATGAGTAACCAGAAATGCGAAGCGTGGGCGGAAGCACACAAAGCAGAACTACAGTGAAACAAAGCTGAACGGGGCGGCAAAGCCCCGCAGAAAGGAAAAACAGTGAATAAAGAAAGAAGAAAAAGTCTCGCGGAGATTGCAGAACAGCTCGAATGTTTGCGGGATGAGCTCGAAACACTCAGGGACGAGGAGCAGGAGTATTACGACAATATGCCGGAGGGCATTCAGAACAGCAAGCGTGGCGAAGCCGCAGAAGAAGCTGTTTCAAACCTTGATGACGCATTTGATGATATTGAAAGTGCGATTGGTAGTATCAATGCGGCGATAGAATGATGAACGCGAAAAGCAGAAAGGATTTATCATGAAAAAAGTAATGACAAAGGAAACACACCCGAAAGAATATGAGGCGCTCGAAACCACAGCAAACCTGCTCACGGCATTATCGAGACGCGGGACACGGTACATCGTCGAGGATGCCTATTTCGACTTTGGGCAGAACTGGAGATATACAACCGTCATAGCATACCGCAACGATGGAGCGTCATGGCAAGCGCTTGCCGCAAGCGATCACGACCTTGTAACCGACATTGGAACCCTTGAAGCAATCGCAAAGGCGGTCGAGAATACAGTGAACAGCAAATTTAACCCAGATAGGGAGGGCTTTGCGGTATGAACATTACACTTTCGGTTGTGAGATACAGAAATTCAGTAACACAGGGCGGCGCATATGTGCTTATCAACGGCGAGAGGGTAATCGAGTTTGGCGAAAACATTCAGCTCATCAAGCCGGGCGAAAAGTTCTACGGAGAGAACATTGACGGGTACGCAAGCACCATTTCGGACGCGGAGTTCATTCGCGGATTTTGCAAAAGAGAGGAATTTCAGAAATACCTCTCCGAAGCGGTTGAAAAGGAAAAAGACAAAGCCAGAACGCTCAAAACCATTGACCCCAGAATCGTGGAATGCGCGGAAAGACTCGGATGGAAAGTCACTAAGTTCAGCGATGGGATGGTAGAGTTCAAAAACAGTTCCCCTGCAGGAGAGGACATCAGCTTTACAGTAAGCGCGGAGAACGCCGAGCAGGAAATCTATGCTAACTATGAGGGGTTTGATGTTGACGAACATATCGAAATGCTTGTAGATGCAAAGCGGGGCGGGCTTGCCGGTGTTCCGTCGATTCGGCGACTTGTTGAGGACGCAGAAGCAATTTCAGATATGCTGGAACAGTTTGCGGCGGCAATTGTCATCTGTATGGAGACGAAGCAGAAAACGACCGGAGATGGAGGCAAGGAATGAAAGCACTCATGGTGTACGGGTATAAGCCGAAAGAAAAAGAGAAAACCGGAATGACGAAAATCCGGTGCTTGTTTCAGAACCTTTATCCGTCGCCGGGGTGCATTGCGAACGCAAAGCGCACGGCGCAAGAAAACGGATATGTTATTACGAAAGTCGAATTGAACGCCTCTTTTGAAAAGGCGTTCAAGGATGTCACAGAACAGTTTATGAAAGGGAAAATCGAGGAATGAAATACTACTACATCAACGAGACGACCGCAAGAGCGGCACACGATATGAACAGCATGAGGGACTACTGCGACGGTGAGAAAACCGCAAGGTACAAGCGGCGCGTCGATGAGGCGGCAGAGATTGCGGAGGCGCGGAAGAAGCGTTATCCGGATGAAGCCGACAGAATCGACCTCCTGCTCGACCGGTACGCACGGAAGCTGGCGGAATGGTACAACAAAGAATCTACGGTTGAATCCATGTGTCCGTCTGTCCTCATTTCCGGCGCGGGGAATTTCCCCGTGCGTAAGAAAGAAAAGCAGAACGAGCGGAGGGACGCGCTCATGCGGGAATGGGCAGACATTGAAGCGCTTCTGCGGCGTATCGCAAGTGCGGGGTCTGACGCAATCAAGAGCGGAGACGCACAGGCGCTCGAAAAACTCCGTCAGAAGCTCGAACGGCTCGAAAGCGCACAGGAAACCATGCGGGAAACAAACGCCTACTATCGCAAGGAAAAGACGCTTGACGGGTGTCCCTGCCTGTCGCTTGACGACATTGAAACTATCAAAGCGGAGATGGCAAAGCCGTGGTTCCTTGGGGATGTCCCGTTTGCGCCGTATTCTCTTTCAAACAACTCCGCAAAGATTCGTCAGGTCAAAGAGCGGATTGCAATGCTGGAAAAGGCAAAGGAAACCGGAACACAGGAACGCACGGCAGACGACATCGGAATTGATGGTTTGCGGATTGTCGAAAACGCGGAAGCCATGCGCATTCAGCTCTTGTTTGACGAAAAGCCGAACGAGGAAGTCAGAGACATACTGAAAAGCAACGGATTCAGATGGTCGCCGTCTGCCGGAGCATGGCAGAGACTGCTCAACGGTAACGGCAAATTTGCCGCAAAGTATGTGATTCAGAAACTCAAAGAATTGGAGGCAAGATAATGGGCATTTACACGCACAGCGATTGGGCGCGCGACAAGAATTTCAGCGCACAGCCCGGTCAGGAAATCGACGAGGAAATCTATTGGGAGATGTACGATGTGATGCCGATTTACTCGATGCCGCGTCGCAGAGAAACAGCCGGATACGACGGCGGGTTTATGGTCTCCGAGCCGCACAGCACCGACGAAAAAGGCGAGTTCAAATTCTCTACCTTTGCCCAGAAAAACGGGCGATTCTTCTTCCTCGGAAATATGACGCGAGAGTCAACGACGAAATTCAAGGAAATTTTCAGTCTGCGTCGCGCGCTCAAATTCGCCGGAATCCCTCACAAGTTCAAGGATGAATCCATTCGCATAATCAAAGGCGAAACAAATTTCCTGATGATTGAGAAATATCACATTCTATATCCGCAAGAGCCGCTTATTCTTTCTGCAGTAGAGGGAGACGGTACATACGGGGCGGATGGCGACAAAATCGAAATTATGGGGCTTCTCACAGAGGAGGAGGCAAAAATGGACAGAGTGGTCGGATGGCTTAATGCTGACGATGTTTTTCGGAGAATCAAGGAGCATTGGGAGTCGGTCAAAATGGAATAAGCAAAAAGCGGCTACCGCAAAAACGGTAGCCGCAGGAGGGAAAACTGTGAAAAGAAAGCACAAGGTACTACAGTAGGTACTACGCAAGGTACTACAGTAGGTACTACACAAGGCACTACACTACCAAGCAGAGCAAAGATAAGAAAAGCGAAGCGTAGCATATCTACAGAAAAGAAAAGCGAAGCGGAAGAATGCCTTATCCGATTCGAGAAACGGAGCGACCGCAAGACTCGGACGGCGTTTCGGGGAGGGTGTTAAGGTACTGGTACAGAACCTCCATGTTAATCAGGACGCGGCGACCGACGCGCACGACGGGAACTGTACCGTCGGCAACCATTTGCCGCAGGGCATAGAGAGTCAGGGCGCAACCGCTGTCCTCCTCGTGAAGAATTGTAACAGCTTCTTTCAGCCCTCGCATTCTTGGAATGCTCAACTCGCGTACACCTCCTTTGCCTTTTCGATGGCAGAGAGGACACGGAGGCGGTCACGCTCACAAAGCTCTTTCCGAAGCATACGGGAAAAGTTTGAATCCTGAATGCCCATTGTATCAGCGACTTGCCACAGGAACAGCCCTGCCGCCTTGATTTTATTGCGAATTTCTGCGTTTGCGCTTGCCATTTTTGTCACCTCCGCTTGACGAAACCTCTACTCTATGGTATAATATTATTGTTGTTGTTATCATTATAGCACATTGTCCCGAAATGGGTCAAGATGCTTTCTGTGATATTTACAAAATGTTCACAAACGGCAACAATCACACCGAAAAAGAGCGGAGGCAAGACCCAAATGGCGACAATTACGCGGCGCGGCGACTCGTATCGAATCAGAGTATCATGCGGGTACACGGCACAGGGAAAGCAAATCATAAAGTCCATGACTTGGAGACCTCCGGCGGGGCTGACGGTGAAGCAGACCGAAAAGGAATTGAATCGGGTGGCGGTAGAGTTTGAAGCCAGAGTGACCGGAGGCGACTCCACAGAAATGTCCTCCATGAAAGTTTCAGACTTCTGCGATCGGTATTTAGAGATGGCAGAGGCGACACTGTCCCCGAATACGCTTGTATTCTATAAGAGTGTGATTCAGGAGCTTATCAAACCGTCACTCGGTCATATGAAGCTGAACGCGGTCAAGCCGATTCACGCCCAACAATTCATACAGATGCTTCAAGGGGATGGAATACGGAACGACGGCAAGGGCGACCGGTTATCCGCCGCGACGGTGAAACGGTATTTTACGGTACTCAAATCCATTTTCGCAAAAGCATACAAGCTCGACCTGATTGACCGCAACCCGACCGACACGGCGAAACTCGACTTGCCGGAGGTTGACGAGCCAGAGATAAAGATATTCACGCCGGAGGAAGCACAGCATATGCTGTCCTGCCTCGACACAGAGCCGACGATGTTTCAGGTGCTGATACACCTTGCCATTGTCACGGGGATGCGGCGCGGCGAGCTTTGTGCTCTCAAATGGAGCAACATTGATATGAACCGCAGTCTCGTCATTGTGAAACAGTCAAACTACAAGCTGACCGGTGAAGAAATCAAGACGAAGAAGCCGAAAACGAAAAAAAGCATTCGGGAAATCTCGATACCCGAATACTTGATAGAACTGTTGCGGAAGCACCAGACAGAGCAGATGCAGGACGCGATGAGACTTGGCGACAGGTGGCATGGGGACGGATGGCTGTTCACACAATGGGATGGCGAGCCGATGAACCCACAGACACCGACAAAGCAATTTGCAAAATTCTTGGAGAAGAACAACATCCCGCACAGGAAATTTCATTCGCTCCGGCATACCTCGGCTACGCTCCTGCTGTCGAGCGGGACGAACATCAAGAATGTTGCGTCGAGACTCGGACACTCGCAGTTGTCAACGACGAACAGGTATGTTCATGCCCTGCGGGATGCCGACGAGAAAGCCGCCAGTACCTTTGAGACGCTTTTTGCAGAGCAAGACAAGGGAAAGACCAAAAGCGGCGGCAACGGGGCTTGAATGGTCTTTTTGAGGCAAATAAAGACCAAACAAAGACCAAAACGCATTCTTTGAGAGGGAGACACAAAACGAAAAACCGCTGATTTACACGGAAAACCCATATAAATCAACGGTTTTTCTTGGTCTGAGTGACAAGACTTGAACTTGCGGCCTCTACCACCCCAAAGTGCAAGAGTAAAATTTGTAGCAGAATTTCAGGTGCCGCACAGTGCCGTAAAGTGCCGTATTTTCAAGGGTTTTGTATCGTCTCGTTTCGTTGCGGTTCGTGGCGTTACGAAAAAACAATGTCCAAACAAAGACCAACCATAAAGACCAAATTACACTTTGGATAGCTTCATATCAGCGTCAAGCATTTCATCAAGGGATGTATCAACGCTCGTTTTGAGCTTGCTCTGCATAGAGACAACGGAAGCGAGCGAGGACGGAGAAAGAACGCCGGAAGATACGCCGTCAAGCAACGCGCGTATTTCGCCGCGACCGGAGCGCAATTTGCACATCAGGTCACGGTACAGCGCAAGGCGATTCTTGTCTTTCCCTTTTACATCTCGGAACATGAGAACATAGAACGCATCGACGGTTTCGGAAACGATGTCCCGAAGCTCGCCCGGCAATTCCTCATAATGCTTTTTGAAATTTCCCGCGTCTTTGCGAAACACGATGTCGCAGGGGCGACGCTCGTCTGTGCGCCCCAGAAGATAATCGCAGGAAACACCAAAGAAGTCAGCCATCTTACAAAGGGTCTGATAATCCGGTTCTTTGCCCTCGGCTTCATAACCGGAAATTGTCGAACGAGGAATTTGCAACGCTTCACCGAACGCGACCTGAGACACCTTGCGTTCCGTCCGAAGCGCAACCAATCTTTTGGAAAAATCAGTTTCAACCCGTGGCATAAATAAACACCTCCACACCGTATAAGATATTTTAGCACAAAAGACCCGTTACGGGAAGTAGATGACCCGAAAAGAGACAAATATTTTCATTATTATCAACAAAGTGCTTGACAATGTCCCCAAAAGGGAGTATAATTGTTTACAACAGCCCAAAACGAAACACAAAACACCACGAAAGGAGAGAAAATGAGAACGAAACTCGTCAGCGTCCGTAAAAAGGCGGGATTCACGCAAGCAACATTTGCGGATGCGATTGGTATCTCGCGTAATCATTACGCGCAAATCGAAACAGGGGTTAAGAATCCGTCGCTTCAGGTTGCGGTGAAAATCAAAGCAAAACTGTGCTACAAAGGCGACGATATTTTTTTTAACTCTGTTAGCCCCAAAACGGGACTACGTGCGACGCGGTAATAGAACGCAAGACCCAATCGGAAACATTGTTTCTGTGCTGTAATAATTCTAACACAGAACGGAGGCGAAATAAATGCCAAAGCAAGTAACCACAGCGGCGAAAAACAGGTACTGTCAAGCACGAATGAGGGCGGCACAGTACAATGACCGGTTCTATTCGCGGGCGGGAGCGGCGGAAGCCCTGCCGGGTGTTACGGAAGATGCCCTCAAAAAATACGAGCTTGACATCGTTCGACCGTCGAATGATGTTGTAGCACTCATGGCGGACGCATACAGCGAGCCGGAGCTACGGAACTGGTACTGCACACACGAATGTGCGCTCGGCAGATATACGAGAGAGATTGTAGCCGCCGCACCGGAGAAAACGGCGATAAGACTGTACAACACGATTACGGTGCTGAAAGAAACCACGGATGCGCTGTTTACGATGCTTGACGGATGCGTAACCAGAGCAAGTATGGCGGAACTGCCAAAACTGAAATGCGAGTTTATCGAAGCCAAAAAGAGACTCGACGAAGCCCTCGCGCTGGTCGAGAAAATGGAGAAAGGAGAGTTTGTCGATGGAGAGTAACGCCAGAAACCCCAACGCCGAAAGAAAGGAGGAAACGAAAGTAATGACGCTGAAAGAAAAAGCGGAAATGCACCTCGGCACAGAAATTTCAGAAGATGCATACAAAAAAGCCCTGTCCCTTGCGGAACAGAAGCTCAAACGCATCAACGAAAGATACGGCACGAATCACGGCGAAGATTACCTCGCTATGCTGATTTCGGAACAGGTGCAATTCCGAGCGTTTTCCGACTTCTGCGGCGAGATGCACCGTGCCAGAGTCGCAGAACAAAAAGCGATGGACGCACAGAATAGTACGCCCACCACAGCCCACCAATATTATAGCACGCACGGAATCTTATGTCAAGAGGGAGTTTTGATATGACACAAAAAGAGTACAAATTCAAAGTCACATGCTTGCAGGCAGGACAGCAGAGGCGATACGGGGACTCGTATTACGAGTTCGATGTCGAAACGGACGAGGGCGAGGCGATGGCAAAGAGATTTTGCACGAATGTCCTGCGCCCGTGCCGTCAGGCATACAGGGACTGGAACAAAGACAGCGCAGAATCCTATTTTGCCGGTTACTACACTTTTGAAAAGACCGGCGAAAACAAATACCATTACAAGGTCACAGAACCTTTTTGTGATTGAGGAGGAACACATGGAAGAAACCGTAGCAATGGTAGCGCCGGAAGCTACCGAAGAACAGCAAATCATCGTAATCAAGCAGTTGCCCATCATTCAGGAACAGCTGTATAAGGTAAAATCGCAGGTCGAGGCGGTTGTGGCGGATGCGCTTGCGCTCGAAGTCACGGAGGACACCGTCACGGAAATCAAGAACAAGCGGGCGGAACTCAACAAGATGTTTGCGGCATTTGAGGAACGCCGCAAAGAGGTGAAAAAAGCAGTCCTCGCCCCGTATGACGCATTTGAGGAGGCATTCAAGGAGTGCATCACTGTGCCGTTCAGAGGCGCGGACGCAGAACTGAAAAGCAGAATTGCCGAGGTCGAGGACGGGGTAAAGGACGCAAAGCGGGCGGAGGTTGCCGCGTACTTTACGGAATACGCCGAAAGTCTGGGAATTGACTTTGTTTCTTTCGAGAGCATGAACCTCAAAGTCGGTCTGTCGGACAGCCGGAAGAAATTGCAGACAGCGGCAAAAACTTGGCTCGATGCAATCGACTCCGGAATCAAGATGATTGCCACATTTCAGGAACACGCCGACGAGATTATGGCGGAGTTCAAACGCAACGGATATGATGCGAACGCGGCAGTCGTAACCGTGTCAAACCGTCACAAAGCAATTGAACGCGAACAGAAGCTCGCGGAGGAACGAAAGCAGAGAGAAGCGGAACAGGCGGCGAGAGAGGCACAGCTGCAGGCGGAGCTTGAAGCACAGAAAGCGGCAATGCCCCAGAACGAGCCGCTGGTCGCCCCTGTAAGCGTTGAAGCGCCGACGGAGCAGAAACCCGTAGAGAGCGGAAACGGCGTCTCTGATGAGTTTATTGCGCCGCAAGAGGTGTATCAGGCAACATTCACCATCACGGGGACGCTCGAAGAACTGAAAGCAGTCAAAAAATTCTTAATCGACGGAGGATACAAGTATGTCGCAGAATAACGCATTGCAGAAGCAGACGGCACAGCCGGTCGCCCAACAGAAAAGCAGATTTTCGGTGGCTATCACGACACCGCAGTATCAGCAACTTATTGCAAACACCCTTTCCGACCCCGCACGGTGTAAGCGCTTTGTCGCCTCCATCACATCGGCAGTAAGCGTAAACCATGCTTTGCAGGAATGTACGCCGCAGACCATTATCGCCGGCGCACTCCTCGGAGAAAGTCTGAATCTGTCCCCGTCGCCTCAGCTTGGTCACTACTACCTCGTACCGTTTGAGCAGACGGTAAAGGACGCGAACGGGAATGTGGTCTACATCCTCGACGCGGACGGAAACAAGATGAAAGACGCAAAGGGCAGATGGCTGAAACAGACCATCAAAACCGCGCAGTTTGTTCTCGGATACCGTGGATTCATCCAGCTTGCAATCCGCTCCGGCTTCTACAAGCACATCAATGTTCTCGAAGTCAAAGACGGCGAGTTTGTTTCCTACAATCCGTTCACGGAGGAGTTTGAGGCGCGGTGGATTTCCGACGAATACCAGAGAAACGCCGCAAAGACGGTCGGATATGTTGCGTTTTTTGAATACCTCAACGGGTTCCGGAAACTCATCTACTGGACGAAAGACGCTATGCTCATTCACGCCGACACATATTCTCCCGCGTTCAGCGCGGAGGTAATGAGAAAAATCGAAGCCGGAGAAATTCCAGAGGGCGATATGTGGAAATACAGCTCGTTCTGGTACAAAGACTTTGACTCGATGGCAAAGAAAACGATGCTCCGCCAGATTATTTCAAAGTGGGGAATCATGTCAACCGAAATGCAGACGGCATTTGAGCGGGACGACAGCATCGCGGAAACGGACGGCAAGCAACTGCTTTTCGGAACGCCGGATGCTATTGAATCTGCAAACCCTGCGCCGGAATACCTGACGGAAACGGCGACACCGCTTGAAGAAGCGCAAGCGGCAAGCGCTGGGGTAAAAAAGGTGAATTTGAATGAGGTGTAATATCCCGTACACGGTCATCGGGACAGGCTCTACGGGGAACGCGGTGTTGCTTAACAACCGCATCCTCGTGGACTGTGGTGTGCCATACAGAGACATTGCGCCGTACATAAGGCAGATACAACTGGTTTTGCTGACGCATTGCCACGGAGACCATTTCAATCCCGCAACCGTGCGGAGACTCGCGGCGGAGAGACCGTCTCTCCGCTTTGCGGGCGGCGCGTGGCTGCTACCTGAGATGGTTGACGCAGGAATCAGCAAAAGAAACATTGATGTGCTGGAATGCGGCAAGATGTACAACTACGGAATCGCTTCAATCATACCCGTAAGACTCAACCACAATGTACCGAACTGCGGCTACAAAATCCACTTTGCCGGGGGGAAGGTGTTCTATGCAACCGACACGAATGACCTCAACGGCATTTTTGCAAAGGATTACGACCTGTACCTCGTAGAGGCAAATTACGAGGATGAGGAAATACGCCGCAGAATCAAGCAAAAGGAAATCGACGGAGAGTTTGCATACGAGAAAAATGTACTGCACAACCATCTGTCGAAAGAAAAATGCGATGCGTGGATATATGCGAACGCCGGATGTACGAGCGAATATGTCTATTTGCATCAGCACAGAGACCGAACAGGAGCGTGAACAATATGGCAGAGTCACACATCAAAGACGGCAACTACTATTTGGTGCAATGGTTTATGGTGAAAGAATTTGCCTTGAAAGGTGTAGAACTCAGCGTTTATGCAATAATTTACGGCTTTTCGCAAAACGGTCAGCAATTCGATGGAAGTAGGCAATACCTCGCTGATTGGTGTTGCGCCTCCAAACAGAGCGTCGACAACGCCCTCAAATCACTTTGCGAAAAAGGACTTTTGGAAAAGTCGAAATTTTATGTAAACGGGGTCGCGGCGTGCAGTTATAGGGCTGTTGACCGAGAGAAGATACCCCAAATTTTTGCCCAGCCAAAAAACTTGGGTACGGGTAGCCAAAAAACTTGTCCACCCCAGCCAAAAAACTTGGGTACGGGTAGCCAAAAAACTTGTCCCAATATTATAAGTGATACTACAGATGATATTATAGGGGATATTACAGTATCTCCGCCGCAGAAGCGGCAGAGACGCGAAAGCCAACTCACGGTCGTTCAACAATCTCTTTTCAATCGTTTTTGGGAGGTTTATCCCAAAAAGGTCGCAAAGGAAAACGCGGAAAAGGCGTGGAAGAAAATCAACCCGTCCGAAGAACTTGCATCGACCATCGTTCAGGCGGTCAAAACGCAAATCAGCGTTGACGGCAGATTCCGCGAGACGAGATTCACGCCGCACCCCGCTACATGGCTGAACGGACACGAATGGGAAAACTCTTACGAGAAAGGAACGGAGCGCAGAGATGATTTCAAGCCATCAACCGGATTCCGAACAGATTTCTAAACGGATAAAAGACGGGAAAATAAACGGAAAAGACGCGACGGAGCTCGGCATACCGTCAAGCCATCCGCAACCGCCTCCTGTCGAATGTCAATTCTGCGGAAAGACGCTGTACCACGAGGGCGCGTACATATTCGGCTTCATTCCTTGCTGGAGTCCGATGCCGGAAAGATGCGATTGCCCTGAAGCAAAAGCATTTTGGAAAACAGAGGATGCTATTGCGGCAGAAAAGAAAGCCGAGGAAGAACGGCTCGAAAAAGCAAGGCGACAGCAGGAGCGATACGAAAGGTTGCTCGGAAATTCCGGCATGGGAAAGCGGTTCTTGCAGAGGACTTTCGAGACCTACGAATGCCACACGGCGGAGCAGAAGCGGGCATACCTCATTGCCAAACGCTTTGCGGACACATTCGGGGAGAGATTAAAAGACGGGCGCGGGCTGTACATTGAGGGGACGAACGGGACAGGAAAAACGCACCTTGCCGCCGCAATCTCTTTACAACTCATGAGAGAGTGCCACACGGTGATATTCCGCACCTACGGCGACTTGCTTGACGAGGTGAAGAAAAGCTATGACCGAGACGGAGGCACAACGGAATACGAGTTGTCACAGCTTTACCGAAATTGCGATTTGCTCGTAATCGACGACCTCGGCAAGGAACAATGCACGGATTGGTCGGTGTCGTTCCTTTACGGCGTAATCAACGACAGATACGAAAGCATGTTGCCGACGATTATCACCACAAACTACGATGCCGCCGCGCTTATCAAGGCACTTACACCGAACACTACCGGAGACAATCAAAAGGCAAAGGCGATTGTTTCGCGGCTGAACGAATCGAATGTCCAGCTCACGATGGTGTGGGAGGATTACAGAAAACCGAAAGGAAAGGGAGAAGAAAATGGCAAGCCTCAATCTCAATAAAGTTATACTCGCGGGACACCTCGCGGAAACACCGGAACTGCGCCAGACGACGGGTGCGAACCCTGTTTCGGTTTGCAAGGTCAGATTGATTGTAAATCGTCCGAAGAAACAGGACGGGACGCCGGGTGGCATGGACGGGTTCGATGTTCTTGCATGGAGAGGTACGGCGGAGTTTGTCTGCAGATATTTCAAAAAGGGACAGGCAATGTGCGTGACCGGAAAACTCCAGAACAGGAGCTATCAGGACAGAAACGGCGAGACGAGATGGGTAACGGAAGTTATCGCAGATGAGGTGAATTTTGTTGACAGCGCAAACAGTCAGCAGAATCCTCATGCCGCCCCACAGAATGCCGCTGGTGCGTCGAACGGCAATCAGGCGAACGGAAACGCGCAGAAAGCACAGCTGAGCCACAATGCGCCGCAGACGGCGCAGATGCAGGGATTCCAGCCGTATGATGCGGCACAGGATGATGACTTGCCGTTCTAAGGAGGCGCGAAATGAAAAAGGCAATTCGTAAAGTGTTCAAAGCGGTTTTTAATGTTTTCGCGCTTCTTGTCGGTGCAGACTGCGAAGCTCGGCGGAAAGCCGTTGACAACGGCATCTGCAATTTCGGCGGGCAGGGACGCGACAAGTACGGGAGGTAACGATGACACTGCGGGAAGCGGACGAAGCCGCCGCAAAGCATTTGCCGGTTGAAAGCGACGGCATTACATATTTGCGAATCATCGAAATCGGCTACAAATACCCCAAAAACGGTGTCCGTTTCCCGTTTGTTCGGCTCGAAGATAAGAGCGGACACAGCATCACGGACGCGAATCCGGAAAGATGCAAAATTATAGAGAGGAGCGAGCAGGAATGAGCGAAGCACGGGTTATTTATTCAGATGCCGTCTGCGGCCTGAAAGAGCTTGCGGACGAATCAATCGACTGTTGTGTTACTTCTCCTCCCTACTACGGGTTGAGAGATTACGGACACGACGGGCAAATCGGGCTTGAAACATCGGTTGACGAGTACATAGAAAGATTGCTCGCGGTATTCCGTGAGGTGCGCCGCGTTATGAAGCCAGACGGGACGCTGTGGGTCAATATCAAGGACAGCTATGCCGGGAGCGGGAAAGGCGCGGCGAACTACCCCGATAATGCAAAAAAGTACAAGCAAGGGTCAAGTCGCGGTTTGCTCGGTGCGGCAAAGGCAGGAGCGGTAAAACCGCACGACCTCGGAATCAAGCCAAAAGACCTCATGGGAATCCCATTTATTCTCGCCCTTGCTTTACGCGCAGAGGGATGGTATTGGCGGCAGGTAATTCTGTGGGAAAAGCCGAACGCCATGCCGGAGAGTGCGAACGACAGATGCACCGATGCACACGAGTATGTATTGCTTTTTGCAAAGTCGAAACGGTATTATTTCGACTACGAAGCCATTATGGAACCGGCTGTTGGCTTTGACAGAACGCCTCCGGCGGGTGGCAGAGGAACACTCCGCCCGAACTCCCGCCGCAGAAAAGGAAACGCTAAGTCGTTTCGCGGCGGCGGAGCATACACGGCAAACCAGTCACATGACAACAACACCGACGCAGAGCGCACCACACACGGGAACGCAGAGAACGAGACAGGACTGCGGCGGAGACGGAGCGTGTGGTCGATTGCTACACGCGGGTATCGGAGCGAAAACGGAAACCACTACGCAACATTTCCGACGAAACTCGCAGAAAACTGCATCCTCGCCGGATGTCGAGAGGGCGGGACGGTTCTCGACCCGTTTATCGGGAGCGGAACGGTTGCGGAGGTCGCATTAAGTCACGGACGAAACTGCGTCGGAATCGAAATCAATCAGGAATACAAAGCTCTCATTGAGGAGCGCATACAGAAAGGAATCGAAATACATGAAAAACACGGATAAAAAGCTGAAAATTATGCTGGACGCAGGAGCGAAGATGCCGACCCGCGCACACGAGGCGGATGCCGGTCTTGACATTTATGCGGCAACAGACGGAGTTGTGCCGAGTGGCGGCAGTTGCACATTCGATACGGGTGTTCACGCAGAGATTCCGAGCGGATATGTCGGGATGCTCAAAAGCAAAAGCGGACTCAACTGCAAGCACGGGCTGGTCTCCGAGGGGGTTATTGACGCGGGTTACACGGGAAGTATCGTCGTAAAACTGTACAATCACAGCGGCAACGATTACGCAATCAAGGCGGGCGAGAAAATCAGTCAGCTTGTAATACTTCCGATTATCACGCCGGAGCTTGAATTGGTCGACAGTCTCGAAGATACCGAGCGCGGAAACGATGGATTCGGGAGTACAGGAAAATGATTTGTACCGATTGCATTCATTACGAAGTTTGCGCACAGTTTTCAAAAGCGGACGGAGCAAATCACGAATATTACACCTATGCAAACCAGTCCGAGAAATGCGAGTGTTTCAAGGACAAATCCAAACTGATACAGTTGCCATGCAAGCCGTTGCCTGTCTTGAAAGATAGCAACCCGTGCAATACCGATGTGTATTGCCCGTCTTGCGGGGAAAACCTGTCTGGATATTATGCCGGAAACCGGATTGATATTGTCGTGTGCTTCAACTGCGGAGAGGTACTTGACACCACAAAAGCAGTCAAAAAGAAACCGGATGAGAGTGGTGAATAGTATGGGATTTTCTCTGACGGCAACCAACAGCAAATATAGTTTCAGCGGCGGTTATGGCAGTTTCGCGGCTCTGCGGGCAAACATCGCCAAAGCATGGGACAAAGAGTTTGGAGAACACTATGACACCCTGCAAGCGTGTTTTCGAGAAAGCGACTACGACGCTTTTGACAAGAAAACAGAACGAATACTGTCGCAGGAGAGGTTTCAAGAGGGCGGAGGAAAAGCCGACTCAGATATAGTCGAATTTCTATTTGCAAGCGATTGCGCCGGCTCGATTTCGCACAAGACTTGCAAAAAGATTTATGACATCATCAAAGACATTGATTTTCACGGAGAAATATTCACCTATGCGATGCACTCAGACGGAAAAGATTACGAACATCTAAAAGACTTTTTGCTTGACTGCCATAAGCGGCGAGTAAGGGCAAGATGGAGTTGAAAGGAGCAGAAAATGAGAGAGATATTGTTCAGAGGAAAACGGGTAGACAACAATGAATGGGTTTACGGCTTTTTGTCGAAGAGCCGTGGCAACAACCATTTTCTCTCGCTTTGCATCGACCGCGAGGAAAATGGTGTTATGCTGTCCTCCATTGTTGAGCCAGAAACCATCGGTCAGTACACGGGATTGACCGACAAGAACGGCAAGAAGATTTTCGAGGGGGATATTGTAAGTATCTCGAAAGAAGATGAACGCGGAGTTGTCAGATGGGAGGATAGCGATGCTGTATATGTGATTGGTTGTGATGGTAATATTGACCTGTCATTCCTTGAAAACCTTTGGGGGCGAGATGTCGAAGTCATCGGCAACATCCACGACAACCCAGAACTGGCGGAGGGGCTGTTATGACGGGAGAATTGAAGCCCTGCCCGTTTTGTGGAAGCAAGAAACTTAAAATTCAAGGTACAGGTAGAAGAATCGGAGTAATTGGAACCGATGAACCTGTGACACGAGAAACATTTTCAGTACGATGCAATGTATGTCATGCACGCGGCGGTGCTGTCGGTGGAAAGGTTATTTTGACTCGGTTAAGACTGCGCGAAAGTGAACTACCTAACTGGGCATCATCAAGAGATTCTTTGAAAGAAAAAGCAATCGAAGCATGGAATAGGAGAACAAGCAATGTTTGACTTTGCAGAAGCGACGAAAGAAATGCCAGCGGTAGAAATATTGAATTATTATCGTAATTTATATTACGCAGAGCCGCAAGTTACAGAAAGAGGCATTATTGCAAATGCTATCAATGATTACCTAACCGCCGATGTCGTTGAAGTTGTGCGGTGCAAAGACTGCAAATATTGGGACGCTGTTAAAAACCAGAAATACAAGGATACCGGCATTTGCACTCCGCCGAGAAAAGACCTTGGCGGGTATTGCGTGCGCAGAGGAGCTACAAACTGTAACGATTTTTGCAGTCAAGGAGAGAAAGGAGAGAAAAGATAATGGCGAGACTGATTCATGACAATTTCCAGAATTATAAGCGATACGGCATTCCACGAGCACAGTTAGTTATCGCGGATATTCCGTACAACCTCGGAGAAAAAGCATATGGCTCAAATCCCATGTGGTACATCGGCGGGGACAACAGAAACGGCGAAAGCAAACATGCAAAGTCCGCGTTTTTTAATGGCGACGGAGATTTTAACCTCAACGAATATTTTCACTTCTGTGCGAAGCTCTTGAAGCCGGAACCAAAGGAACGCGGCAAAGCGCCGTGCATGATTATCTTTTGCGCATTTGAGCAAATGGCGATGTTAATCGACATTGCGAAGAAGCACGGATATATGCACTACATACCGCTTATCTTTTGCAAAAATTATTCTTCACAAGCTCTGAAAGCCAACATGAGAATTTGCGGAGCGACCGAATACGCACTTTTGCTGTACCGCGACAAACTCCCAAAATTCAACAACCGAGATGCCGACGGGAAAGGGCATATGGTTTTCAACTGGTTTGAATGGAGGCGGGACAGTAGCAAGCAATATCCGAAAATTCACCCGACGCAAAAGCCCGTATCCGTTTTGAAGCGATTGATTGAGATATTCACCGATCCGGGGGATGTGGTGATAGACCCCGTGGCAGGGAGCGGAACAACTTTGCGCGCGGCAGAAGAACTCGAACGCAAAGCGATAGGGTTTGAGGTCAGCACGAAGTATTACAAAGCCGCCATAGAAAGGATGTTGAATGATGCACGATAAAATGAAACTCGACTACAACAACCTGACACGGCTGATAATGGATGCTGTTTCAGAAAAGCAGGACGACGAAGAAACGCAAAACACCGCGTTCGCAATCGCCATTGGGCTGGAGCTTTTGTCGTCCTACCTCAAAGACATTGCAACACTCGCCATAAAGCGCAACGACGCCGAATTGCTTGAACTCTGCAAAGGACTTTTAATTGTAACGGAGGACGATGATGAAACCGATATATGAGCCGAAAGGCGCGGCAAAAGAATACGGCGATTACGCCATAAATATCTACACGGGATGCCCGCATGGGTGCTTCTACTGCTTTGCGCCGTCAGTGTTGCGCAGAGACCGTGAGGCATTCCACGCGGCGGTCAGACCGAGAGAAAACATAGTGGAAGAGACGCGGAAACAGATTGAGCGCGAGGGCATTACGGGACGCATGGTTCACCTCTGTTTTACCTGCGACCCGTACCCGAAAGGCTATGACACAGCACCGACACGAGAGATTATCAGGGTTCTCAAAGGGAGCGGAAACCATGTGCAGATTCTCACGAAGAACGGCAAGGATGCCGTGCGTGATTTTGATTTACTCGACAGCGGAGACTGGTTCGGAATTACATATGCCGGTTACGATGTCGGCACAATGGAAGAAGTTCCAGAGTCGGAGCCGAATGCCGGAACGCCGCGCGAGAGATTATCGGCACTTTTTATCGCGCACAAAAGAGGCATCAAAACATGGATTTCCGCCGAGCCGGTTTTGAATCCGGCGGATGTCCTTAACCTTATTGACCTTGCCGACTATGTGAACCTTTGGAAAGTCGGAAAATTGAATTACCACCCGTCAGACATCGACTGGAAAGAGTTCGGGGAGCTGGCGGAATGCTGGTTGAGAGCCAAAAAGCGCAATCGGCTCGATTTCGATTACTACATCAAGGACAGTCTTAGGGCGGAAATGGAGAAACCGAGATGAAGAAAAAGAAGAAAAGCAAAGCAGTCGAATGGTACATAAAGGGCGAGTACCATTGCGATAAATGTCCGTTCTGCTTTGGCGGCGAATATCTGCCCGGATGCGACGACTACGAAGATGCCGGATGCTACATTTTCGGAGATTTGCGGGACACTTGCCGCCTGATTCCGCCCATTCGTTTTATCCTCGGATGGGGAAAGCGCAAGAAGATGCAGTACCTCGAAAATCACCGGTACGATGGCGCTTACGAAGATATGGAAGAACGGTTTGACAACGAGCAAAAATTCCGAGAAGCGTTCCGTGAGCGAATCGACGCAAAGTATGCCATCTGTCACAAAGATTCTAACGGAGAGATGGAGAAAGGCGCAGACGGAAAGCCGTATGCTCTTGACGAAGATTGCTATGCCGACAGTGTCTATATGTTAGGACTTGAAGCGGCAAGCATATTCAATCCGCCGAAATCATACGAGCCTCTGCGGAAGAAGTGGGCGGCACTCCTCAAAGAGACATGGCACAGTTTCGTCGGCATTTTCAAACCGTATTTCTGCAAGTGAGGAGGCGAGAGCGCGAAATGGGGACTTTCGATATTTTTGACTGCAAATTTCCGTGTCACTGGCATCCGGAGATGATATGTCAGAACGAAAAGGACTGCGGCGAGTGCGAGCATCAGCCTGCAGACGACGATAAAAAGAACGGGAAAGCGCCGCCGCGACACATCGTATGGGATAGAGGCGAATACGGCACATTCCCAGAGTGTCCCGCGTGCGGAGAAATGCCGTATTCATACGAGCGGTGTATTTTCTGCGGGCAGAAGTTTTTGCCGGACGAAACGGCAGAAGAAATGAAGAAGCCCGCCGAGGAAGTCAGAGAGGATTGCCCTCTGTGCGGCGGAAAAAACACAATGGTCGGCATTCGGGCGAGGTGCAACGGACATTTTCACGGAAAGTGTGAAAAATGCGGTTGCCGTATTATTGAGTAAAACAACAGAAAAGGAGTCACAGAAACCATGAAACAGGAAACCAAACTTTGCCCATTCAAGCGAGAGATTTTCGGAAAACCGACCTTTCAGAAAAAGGTGTTTCGCTCTCATGTGAAAGAGCATTTTCAGCCGTGTCTCAAAGAGCGTTGCATGGCTTACAAAGACGGTGTATGCCTTAGAATGGAGGTGAAGAAATAAATGACAGACGGCGAAAGCCGCCAGAGAATTTACGGAGTTGATGGCGGACAACTCAATCAGGAAGAACGGCTCGAACTCGTCAAGATGCTTGCCCGCGCAGGGTACGCGGCAAGAGTCGGGAGAGAAAAGCCGAAAGACAAACCTAACGGAGCTTTTATCTACTTTGTAGAGTATTGGCGCGAAAATTAACAGGAGGAGGAACAAACGATGGCAGGTGCAGACAGATGTGTAGGATGCGGCGGAATACTGCCGGAGGGATACGGATGGAGTCACGACATCTGCCCCGTTGAAACAGAAAACGATGTTCGGAAAGATATTCAGGCGGATATTCCGGAAGAAAGTCAAAATCAGCAAAGAAGAACGGTTCGAGGCGCTTTTTGCGGATGCGACGAAAGTTTCCCCAGAGTGGGTGAAACGGCAAGAAACAAAGCTGACTGAGGTTGCGCGGCGCGAGGATACGGTGACAGATGCAACAATCATCATCTACCGCGACCGGCACGGAATGACACTTGCGTGTCAGTTCCAGAGGAGCGGAAAGAAAGCGAGGACACCGAAGCAGTGAGATACCAGACAGGCAAAAACCCGAAGCGGCAAATTGTAGGTCTGCACAACAGAGACGCGGGCGAGCAATTCGAGAATATCATCAAAGCGGCTTGCGATTTTTACCGGGACAACGGCATTGCGGAGATAGACAAGACACCGGAGCCAATGAGAGCGCTATATCCGATGGAAAACGGAAAATTCGTTGCCTGTTTCACGAAGCGGGCGCAACCGGATTTCAAAGGGTGTCTGGACGGAGGGCGGTGTGTGTGCTTTGAAGCGAAGCACACGGAGCAGGACAGAATAAAGAGCGAGGCTGTAACGGAGGAGCAGGAAAATGTTCTTGACCGTTACAGCGCAAGAAGCGCGGAGTGCTTTGTCGTCGTTTCATTCGGCTTTTTCTCGTTCTACAGAATCCCGTGGGGCGTGTGGAAGAACATGAAACGGATTTACGGACGAAAGTATTTGACACCGCAGGATGCGACACAGTACAAAATCAAATTCAAGTGCGGCATTCTCGACTTCCTCGGCAAGGCGGAGTTGCGGCAGGAAGTCGAGAAAACGAGAGGGATAAACGCAAACAAAGGAGCGACATAAGAAAGGCGGGATGAAGCATGAGATTTTGCGATTACCCAAACAACCTATTGCGGGAGGTTTGCCCCGAAATCGAGGAGACGGAGAAGCGCCCAGAAGATTTCTACGAAACGCTGGCATATCTTTTGGCGGGGATGCCGTTGCGACACAAAGAAATTCTGCTGGCGCGTTTCCGAGACGGGAAAACGCTGGACGAATGCGCGAAGCGGCTCGGTGTACATCGAGAACGGGTGCGACAGATTGAAAGCAAGGCACTCGCACATCTCCGAGAGCCAATACCGCAGAGATACCTCAAATACGGGGTGAAAGGTGTTATCGAACAGGAGATTGCTACGGCATACAGCCGAGCGGGAGACGCGATAACGGAGTCGATGGAAAACGAAATCAATCGGCATAACGAGAAAATCGACCGCGAAATCGCCGTTGCGTCAAGTCTTGACCTTAGGAAAATCGGTCTTTCTGTGAGGGCATACAACAGCTTGACAAAGAGAGGGTGCAAGACGGTTTACGATGTTTTGAACCTGACACCGACAGAGTTCTGGAGAACGAGAAACCTCGGCGAAAAGACGGGCGCGGAGGTTATCGACAAACTGCGGGAAATGCACTTTGATTGCGCCAGACTCACAAACACAAGAAGATACTGAAATCAAAAACATAAACGGAGGACAAAAAAACATGAGACTTTTTTCAACGGAACAGGTGAGCAAATACCATCCTGACAAGGTGTGCGACCAGATAAGCGACGCGATACTCGACGCTTGCCTCGCCGCAGATCCGAACAGCCGTGTTGCGTGTGAGACGCTTTTCAAAGGCGACACAATCGTAATCGCGGGGGAAATCACGACGAGCGCGAAAATCAATTACGCGCAGATTGCCACGAACACGGCGCGGAAGCTCGGCTATGATTGCACGAGGGTTTACAACATCATCAGTACGCAGTCGTTGGAAATTGCGAGAGGCGTCGGGAACAACGGCGCGGCGCAGGGCGCGGGCGATCAGGGGATGATGTACGGGTATGCTTGCAACGACACGGAGAGCAAGCTCCCTTACGGTTTCGACCTCGCAAACAAAATCATCAAAGCCATCGAAGATGACATCGACAGGAACGGCGAAAAATCGCCCTACAAGGGTGACGCGAAGTGTCAGGTCACGGTTGACCTCGACGAGGTGCCGGATATGCGCAGTGTCAAGAAAATCCTTGTCAGCGTATGCCACAAGCATAAATACAGCGTGGCGTGGGTCAGAAGCTACACGGAGAGGCTGTTGCGGTCGCTTGGCGTGGATAGATTCGTCGAGACAATCATCAATCCGGCGGGCGAATGGATTCTCGGAGGTCCCGTCGCGGACTGCGGCCTGACAGGAAGAAAAATCGTATGCGACCAGTACGGAGGATACTGCGCGGTCGGCGGAGGCGCATTCTCCGGCAAAGACCCCAGCAAGGTTGACAGAAGCGCGGCGTATTTCGCCCGTGCGTTGGCTTGCAAGTTTGTTGACCTTTTCGGTCTTAAAGAGTGCGAGGTACAGCTTGCATATGCCATCGGAAAGGCAGAGCCGGTATCGGTGTCCGTGAAATGCGTGTCAAGGGACGGGACAGTCAACGAAGAACTCGGTGCAGAAATCGAAAGAACAATCGGCGCGGAATACGACCTTACGCCGCACGGAATCATCGAACAGCTCGACCTGCTCAAACCGAGGTATGAGAGCATCGCGGGAGGGTGCCACTACCGAGACGATATTTGGAGGTTGTGATATGAGCGAGAAAGAGTCATTGTTTACCGAAGAACAGCAAAAAGTCATAAAGCAGATGATTGCGGAGGCGGTTGCGGACGCTCTTGACGAGGCAATGGCAAAACAAGGGGAACTCGCATCACAGTCGGCGGCAAAAGCGCTACTGCTGGAAATCACGAGGAACAGAAAAGAGCGGTACGATAAGCGGTTACGGAACACCAAACTGCTCCTGCGAAATTACAGGATGCTGAAATCGCACATTGCAGAGGCGGTGTACGATGTAAGCAGAGAGCGCGAGACGCTTGCGGACGGAGAATCTTTTTACGATGTGATGAACGCATACGGAAACGAGCGTCAGTACATAGAAAGCATCCGAAAATCTGTGCGCCGGACACGGCTGATAATGACGCATGTGGATGCCATGCTCGGCGTGTATCGGGTGTACTGTGAGCAATCGGGAAAACTGGAGCTGGAGAGGCGTTACCGCGTTGTCGAACTGCTGTATCTTACAAAGGAAACGACGACTCCGCAGGACATTGCGGACGCGGAACACATTGACATCAGAACAGTGTACCGAGATGTTGATGCGGCGGCGGAGGTTCTTACACCTTTGTTTTTTGGAGTTGACGGAATCAAGACTGACTTTTAGCGTGTCGCTGTGGTATGCCAGAATGCTCCCTGTCGCGTCTTTCAAACGAGATGAGCAAACGGACGGCGGAGCATACAAACGCGCTTGGAGACAGTTTTCTCTGCTCTCTGTGCGGTAAAAAGCGAATTGTCCTGTTTCGGGTCAAAAAGTCGCCATTGAAATGTCAAACAATCTATGTTAGAATGGTATCGTGAATAACTGGCACAGGAAGCCGAAAAGCGTTCCTGTGCCTTTGTTTATACTGTTTTTGCGCGGCGGAGGAGATATGCAGGACGATAAAAAGAAGCCGATAACAGACGCAACGACTTGGAGATACAAACCGAATACGCTCCAAATTGAGGCAGTCCAGGGGTGCAACCGGCGATGCACATTTTGCGGAAGTATGGGCGTGGAACACAAAATCCACACGGCAGACCTCATGACGGTACACCATATTTGCAAACTGGTGCGGGAGGCAAATTTGAATTGCCGTATTGTTCTTGCCGGACACGGAGAGCCGACATTGCACCCGAACATTGTCAAAATTGTTCAGGACATTCGGACGATGCTCCCGAAGAATAACATTCATCTGCTCACGAACGGCACAGTGTTGGTGAGAAAGCCGGAGATGCTTAGGCATTTGTTTGCCGCAGG
>ERZ808275.205-NODE-205-length-32503-cov-3.515872_pt1 | contig 32503 bp, 28 predicted proteins | sample MGYA00520894_ERZ808275 | MGnify/ENA primary metagenome ERZ808275 (study PRJEB31516, sample SAMN03275598) | gut metagenome | biome: mammalia-associated habitat; material: feces | host: Papio cynocephalus | place: Kenya | collected 2012-08-03 ... | reverse complement strand
CACATCTTGATAAGCCACCACCAGAAATGATACAGCCTTCAGAAACCATTGAGTTTGTTGCCATACCAACTCTGTCACCTTCTTGCCAAATAAATTTAGCTGGTGGGTAATTGTAGTTGAATGTTCTTAATGGCCATTCTTTAGCGTATAAGTTTAATTCTGGGCATGAATCTAATAAATCCATGTTAGCTTGCCAGTATGCATCAACGTTTCCAACATCTTTCCAGTAGCCACGTTCAGCATCAGACATTCCTGGGAATGAGTTTTCTTTAAAGTTATAAACGTAAACTGGTTGACCTTCGTTTAACATCATTGGGATTACGTTTTTACCAAAGTCATGACTAGAGTCTTCAATTTTGTTATCTCTATACAAAGCATCTAACAAGATGTCTTTACCAAAAATGTAATTACCCATTGAAGCTAAGCACATATTAGGGTTTCCTGGAATTGATTTTGGTTTTGTTTTTGGTTTTTCTACAAAGTTTGTTAATTTCCAATTATCATCAACTTCCATAATACCAAATTCAGAAGCTTCTTCAATTGGAATAGGAATAGCTGCAATAGTTAATGCGGCATTTCTTTGTTTGTGGAAGTCTAACATTTGTGAAACATCCATTTTGTAAATGTGGTCACCGCCAAATACACAAACATAAGTAGGATCTGCGTCAACGATGTGTAAAACGTTTTGGAATACAGCATCTGCTGTTCCTCTATACCAATCACTACCAGTTCTCATTTGAGCTGGAACTAAATCTACATATTGGTCTAAGAATGGTGACAATGCATAACCACGAGAAATATGTTGGTTTAGTGAGTCAGATTTGTATTGTGTTAAAACTTTAATTTTGTAAAAACCAGAGTTGATAAAATTGTTCAAAACAAAGTCGATAATTCTATAACGACCTCCGAATGGAACTGCTGGTTTTGCACGATCCTTTGTTAACGGATAAAGTCTTTTACCTTCACCGCCTGCTAAAATCATAACTAATGCGTCATCAATTGACATTTTGTACCTCACTACTTACTTATACAATACATTTACAATTATAATACGAACAATTTAATCACAATCATACAAACTACTGAGAAAATATTAATTGCTAGTATGTAACAAAATATTTACATTGATTGTCCAATTAGGCTAAGTCTGTTTGACTTAAAATATTGTTCATGTTATTAATGGTGTGGGGTAAATGTATATTTTTTTTAAGTCTTGCAAATATGTGAGACTTTTTATTTTGCTTTTTTAGTAATTTCTTATCCTGACAGATGCTTTACTGGCTGATGTCTAACTTTTATCTCTGATGTTTAATGTCCATGTGTAATAAAAATAAGGAGATAAAATATGTTTTACAATCCATTTTCTGTAGAAAAAAATATTCATTTAGACGGTAAAAAGTTTAATAAAAGAGTCATGATGGAAAACGGAGATAGTAGTTTAACTTTAGTTGCTATTGAAAAAGAAGGACTTATAGATACTCATACCTCAAAAGAGGATGCTGCTGTATATGTTTTAGACGGGGAAATCGAACTACATTTTGATGCGCAAAAATTTAATGTCAAAAAAGGCGAAATGCTTATGTTTAAAAAGGATACTCAACACAAAGTTTTGGGGATTAAAGATAGTAAATTTATTCTTATAAAAATATAATTTGTATGTTGTAAGGCGCAGCCGTTTCGGCTGCGCCTCTTTTTTTTTAATATGTTAAAGGTATTTTAGAATCAATTATTTTATTTTTTATTTTTATTTTTGGCAAATATTGGCTTAAAAACAGTGTAAGTTGATTTTTATTAACTCTTGTTGTTGGTCCTAAAACAATTTCTGAAACAACATCATCGTTAAAATTATATTCAAAGTATGATATGATTTCAGAGTTTTTAGTTCTGAATTTTAAGTCTAAATGTTGTTCTATTTCAACATTTTCCTTATATAAGTTCTTTAATAGATATCTGTAACAGGGAAAATAGCAAATTCTGTATTCTTTTTCCTCTGAAAAAGTGCTATTTTTAGTGAATGCTGATAATATTTTGATAAATTGACAAATGTATTCAACAATCGGTTTTCGTTCAATATATTTGTCTGTTAGGTATGGTATTGTTTCTAACATTTTCTTTAATATCGAATAGATAGTTTTTGTTTTATAGCAAACCTCATCAATAATAATATTTGAATCTGTATCGCCGTTTCCAAGTAAATCCTTATGAGGAATTTTAGACAAGTCTAAACCTATAGCTACACCTTTGCCGTTGTCGCCGTATGCTCTCCATTGGCTTAACAAATCCTTGTTTTTAGAAAGGCTTATGATGTATGGATAATCAACATTATTTTTGCAAGATTTTTCAATTTCATCTAAAATACTTTTTTTAGAATTATCTTGATAGTTTACATCTTCAATAACTTGTCTTAATATCTCTAAAATATAAACGCATTCCAATTTATCATTCATCGTGCGAGAATGTGATAACCAAAGAGTTTTATTTTCTATAATTTGCATGAATGTATCAACAGAACAATAGTGATATCCAAGCTTTTTTGATGCAGATTTAACCATATTTATATTGTACAATATTTTTATTTAGATTTAAACCCTTTTTAGAGAAAATTTTGTATAAAATAAAGCGGTTTTTGCATTGCAAAAACCGCCAAATGTTGATTTAAGAAAGTCTGTTTATTAAATTACATTCCCATAAATTTTGCAATGAAAAACATTGCAACCCCAATGAGAATAAGGAATATCATTGAACTGATAACGCCTGTACCATGTGATTCGTTGTAATGATGTTGTGTATTATTATTTTGTTGTTCTGTCATGTTTCTTCTCCTTAAATTTTGTAATACCAAAAGCGGGCAAAGATATAATCTTTGTCGATAAATTGTGTTATTTTAGTCTACAAATTTAAGGAGCATGGGGCGAATATTCGCTTAAAAATATGTGTTTTATTGCTATTTCTTCGCCGAAATTAGAACCTAATATTCTATTTTTAGGTTCATTTATATAGAAAATATTGTTTGCTGTGAAAAAGTTTGAACTACCGAAATCAACCTTTTTTCGTTGTGAAATTTGAGATAATTCGCTAGTAGAGTTTGCAACAATAAAAGCATGTGATTCTTTTTCTGTATCAAAAACAGTTTGAGAGTGAGCTATTTCTGATGTTGTATTAGAAATAACTTTATCCGAAAAGTCGCTTGCCAAAACCGTTTGCGAGAAACAAACAATTGATAATAATATAAAAAATATGTGTTTTGCAAACTTCATGGCTTTATTATAATTGTTAAAATTTTATATTGCAATAGGTTTTAGTGATATAATTTTTATGGAATGTTGATAGAAGTTTTAAATAGTATAACAAGTTTTAATGAATCAAGTGTGGAACTAATTGAAAATGGTTTAAAATACTTGCATTTGCCAAATGTTTTTTTAGAACCAATGGCAGAAAGTCTTATTTTAATACCTTTTTTATTTGTAATATTTATCTTTATTGAAATATTTGAAAATTATTTTTCCGAAAGAATTGAACATTTTTCAAGATATTCTGCTAAATATGGCGCAATAATAGGTGCATTACTTGCATCAATACCTCAATGTGGATTTTCTGTAATTGCGACAATGCTTTATGTTGAAAGGTTTATTACTCTCGGAACTCTAATAGCTGTATATTTGGCAACAAGTGATGAGGCAATACCTGTCTTGCTGATGTATCCAGACAAATTTCCTGTAATTTTACCAGTAATTGCGATAAAGGTTTGTATTGCAATTGTTGTTGGTCATTTTATTGATATGATTGTAAAACCTGAATTAAAAAAAGCTCCAGAAAAGATTGAAATTAATGAAACAGGTTGTTGTCATAATAAAATCCAATCACATATTCAAAATTTGTTAATTCACCCACTAAAACATACTTTCAACATCTTTTTATTTATTCTGTTGATAAATTGTGTTTTAGGTTATTCTCTAACTATGGCATCAGGTGGAATTACAGCCTTATTTACTACAAATAAATATTTACAAGTAATAATTGCATCATTTGTCGGTTTAATTCCAAATTGTGCAATATCTGTATTGGTTGTAATGTTATACATTAAATCAGCTTTATCTTTTGGTGCACTAATTTCAGGACTATCAACAAATGCAGGTTTAGGACTTTTAATTTTATTTAAAAACAATGAGTCTATAAAAGACTCATTGCGTATAATTTCTATTTTACTAGTAACTTCAATAATATCAGGTTTTGTAATTCAATTATTGCATTTTACCATTTAGTTTTGTCTAAAAATAATTTGATTGCTTCTTTAAAATTTTTAGGTGTATCTAAAGATTGTTCTGTCGTTTCATAAGTTGGTCTAACAGGTTTTCCTTTTAGAACTAATCTTTTGTAAGATATCAATATTATAAAAATAACAATAGAAGAAATCACAACCCAAATCATTGCTAGAATGAATTTGAAAACCATACTCGCAAAACTTCTTTTAGGTTTTGTTTGTGGCTGTACTTGAGGTTGAATTGCTGTTGTATTTGCAACTTCTGGCATTGTATTTGAATAAGCTAAATCTCCTCGAGGAGCAAGAGGCTCTTCTTGAGCCTTTGCTTGAACTTGTATATCTCCAGAAGCAGGAGATGTTGACACTTGTTCTTTTGCAACATTTATCATATCATCATAAGATGCTGAAACTGGAATTTGGCTTGTTGGTGCTGAAATTGCAACCATTTGAATAGTTAAAATACAAGCAATTGATAATATCAAATTTTTAATATTATTCTTCTTCAACTTTTTCCTCACTTGTTTTTTTAGAACGAGTTTGACGTTTTGTTTTTGCCCCACCTCTGTTAGGTCTTCTTGTTCTTTTAGGTTTTTCCTCTGCATTAGTTTCAGCTTGTACTTCGACAACTTCTGCTGGAGTTTCCTGAACTGGTGTAGGTTCCTCGATTACAGGCTTAATTTCATCTTCCGCAGTAATCATTGTTTGTGCAGTTTTTACTTCAGAATTTTCATTAAGTTGTTTTTTGTTAAAATTACGTTTGTTATTTCTATTATTTGTTTTTTTGTTTTCACGTTTTTTAGTTTCAACTTCAGCCTCTACTGATGGATTTTCAGTTGTTTCTAGCGGTGCTGATTGTTCCATTACTTGTTCTTGTTGAGGTGCATTGTTGTTATTATTGTTTTGTTTTTTATTGTTATTATTTTTCTTGAAACCGCTGATTGGAAGTTTCATTTTTGCAGCTTTTGCTCTGTATTCACCTTCTGCGGTAGGTGATGCAAATTTGAAATCTTCAACAATGAAACCTTCGCCGTGACAATGTGGACATTTTTTAGCGAATACTTCTGAGATTGCTTGACCTTGTCTGTGGCGAGTCATTTCAACAAGTCCTAAGTCAGAAAGTTGACCAACTTGAGGTTTTGCCTTGTCGTCTTCGATTGCAAGTTCTAATTCTTCCATAATTGCCAATTTATCTACACGAGAAGTCATATCAATGAAGTCAATGATAATCATACCACCGATATTACGTAAACGTAATTGACGTGCGATTTCGTGTACTGCTTCAATATTTGTTTTTAAGATTGTTTCGTCTTGAGTTGCAGAGCTTACAAATTTACCAGAGTTTACGTCGATAACTGTAAGAGCTTCAGTTTGTTGAATGAATAAGTAACCGCCTGATGGCATATTAACTTTCATATTTAATGCAGCCTTAATTTCTTTGTGGACATTAGTTGCAATTAATAACGGTTCATTGCCCTTGTATAATGTAACGTTTATATTTTTGTTCATGTGCCAGTTTTGAAGAAGAGTTTGAACTCTGTTTAAGGCAAATGCAGTATCGACAATAATTTCATTTACATCTTCTGAGCAAGCTTCACGAATAACTCTATATAACAAGTCTTGGTCACGATAAATCAAGCTTGGAGGAGTTAAAGATTCTGCTGCAGTAACAATATTATTCCATTTTTCTAAAAGAATTTCTAAATCCTCTTGAATGTCTGCTTCTGATTGTCCTTCCGCTTCTGTTCTTATAATAACGCCAACGCCTACGGGTTTTAATAGGCTAACGATAGATTTCAATCTTGCACGTTCTTTTGATGATTCAATTTTACGGCTTACGTTGATACCAGGTTCCGATGGCATTAATACTAAAAATCTACCAGGAAGGCTGATTTCAGTTGTAACTCTAGGACCTTTATGTCCAGTTGGCTCTTTTACTACTTGAACTACAAGTTTTTGATTAGGTGACAATTTATCTTTTAAAGCACCTTTACCCATAATGTCTTGAGCGTGTAAGAAGCCCATTTTGTCAACGCCAACATCAACGAAAGCTGCATCAATACTTGGTAAGATGTTTTGTACGGTTGCCAAGTAAACATCACCTAATAAAACTTCTCCACGATTGATGTATAGGTCTAAAACTTTGTCGCCTTCCATTAAAGCACCTATATTATCACGTTCAGCAATAACAATTTTTTTTGCAGAGTTTTGTTCTTTTTGTGCAAAATTCTTTTTGTCTTTCATTTAAAATTCCTTTTCTTTTTATAACTCCATCAAGCTTTCGTCGAAAAATCTTAGGCGCTTAATGTCAAACACTGTACCTTCGGATATTAAATTCATAAGGTCATCAGCTCTAACGGCGGGTATTTCACTACCTTGACCTGCTTTCAATACGATGTACAAATTGTCATTTTCAAACCTATAAGATTGAATTGACGGTTTTATATTTGAAGTTTTTAGTAAACCTTTTTTGTTTTTCTTCGTCAATAAAATTTCGTCAGAAGATAAAACTTGATTACAATTTAACATAAACTTTTCTAAATTACAATCATCTTTTTTGATAAGTGAAACTTGATATTCAGCCCATTGAGCAGTGTGGTCAATGGCTTTTTCTCCAACTTCAAGTGGTCTAATGCTTACGATTTTGCAACCTTCAGGAAGAGTTTTTTCAAGTGTATCTTTAAATTCTTCGCAAGAAATGTTGTCTAACAGATCCACGTCAACAAGTTCTGCATTACTTTCTAAAAATAAAGGTAAGGCAATACCCATAGAAACTTTTGGTGTTGGGTTAAAACCTTGAGTAAATGCTACGTTAAGCCCAGAACGTAATATTGATTTTAAGAAAGTATTTTGCCAATCAAGATGAGAAAAATATCTCAAAATACCTAATTTTGTAACCTTTAATCGGTATTTGTAAGTTGTAATTGTTGGTGCAGTTCTTGGGTCATAGTGTATTTGCTCTGGTTTTATGTAATTTTTTGCAACGAATTTTTTATCTAAAACTTTATGTACACCTAAATTTGGGCAAACTCCACATTGAACGCATTTGTGTTCACAGGTAGGTTGAATTTCTGTTGAATTAGTTTGCTCAAAAGCTTTGTTATATTCGTCAACAAGCCATTGTTTATTAATACCTACATCTATAAAGTCCCAAGGTAATTCTTTATCTCTAGGAAATTCTTTCATTGCTAAATTTTTAATATCAATGCCACATTCTTCTGCTGTTTCAGACCAAGTTTCTTTACTGAAATTTTCTCCCCAAGCATCTAAGTAGCAACCTTTTTTATATAGTTTTTCAATGTAATCGCAAAGACTATCGTCGCCACGAGTTAAAACAGCTTCAATTTGAGAAACAAAACGCTCGTGATAGTTTAATTTTAGCCCTTTGATGTGCTTTGTTTTTTCTTTTAAGTAATAAATATGTTCCATTACTTCGTCCAAATCCATTTGAGGACAGAATTGGAACGGAGTGAAAGGTTTTGGAACAAAAATTGACAAGGTACAAGTCAAATCCAGTCCGTGTTTAAGGTCTTTTTCTCGTTTTAAACCACGAACTTTGTATTTGATTGTATCCATTAGGCGAGCCATTTCGTCTAAATCTTCGTAAGTTTCAGAAGGTAGACCAACAATAAAATAGAATTTTATTCTGCTCCAACCATTTTCATAAAGTTGCATAACTGCATTAATAATTTGTTCTTCTGAAATGTTTTTCTTTATAACGTTTCTAAGTCTTTGACTGCCAGCTTCTGGTGCTAATGTCATGGTTGATTTGCGAACTGATTGTGTAAGTTCCGCAAGTTCCAAGCTAAAGTGGTCGATACGCTGGCTTGGTAGTGATACACCTATTTTCTTTTTGTTAAATTCGCAACTTAATTCTTTTATTACTTCTGAAATATTTGAGTAATCGTTAGAAGATAACGAAAGCAATGAATACTCATCATAACCAGTGTTATGAACTAGCTCTTTTGTAAGTTTTATAATTTCTTCCGCTGGTCTTTCTCTTACAGGCAAAGTTACATGTCCAGGTTGACAAAAACGGCACATTCTACCGCAACCTCTACGAATTTCAACGATTGCTCTATCATGAATTGATGCTGAAAATGCAATAGGGTGCTTTGTTAGAGCTGTATCATAAGTCAATGGCTCAACTCTTTTTTCAACCATTCCGCCGATAGATTTTGACCAACAACCTTTTAATTTGCATAATTCTTCAATACGCTTTTGTCTTGGCAATCCTTTTGTACGTTCAATACATTCGCAAATCTCAACGGTAAGTTGTTCTCCGTCGCCAATTGAAAATACATCAATAAATTCTGACATTGGAAGTGGGTTAAAAGTACAAGGACCACCAGCAATGACTATCGGTTCATCTTCTTTTCTATCGTTATTTCTAATTGAAATTCCACCCATTTCAAGCATTTTTAACACTGTTGGATAAGATAATTCATATTGAAGTGAAAAACCGATTATGTCAAAATCTTTTAGTGGGCGTTTGCTTTCAACAGCATAAAGTGGATGAGGGTGAAAATCAGGCTCTGGAGCGTAGACTCTATCAGCCATAAAGCCGTCTTGTTTATTAATTTGATTGTATAAAATTCTTGCGCCTAAGTTGCTAATTCCAATTTCGTATTTGTCAGGAAAGCACATAGCAAAACGAACTTTTGAGCTATCAAAATCTTTGTTTGCAGAATAAATTTCTCCGCCAACATATTGATACGGTTTAGAACATCTATTTAATTCTTCGTGGTATTTTTCAAAAAATTGCAATTTAAGCTAGACCTTCAGGAAAATATTTGTCGATTTCAATAATAGTGCCATTTAGTTTGTTGTTATTAAACTTTTCCATAAATTTGAAAAGCTCATCATTTTTAACGTCGTAGTTATACATCCAAACTTCACCGTTAACTTCTCGCATTACTCTAACAATGTAATGGCAACCTTCTGCATATTTTTTTAATAATGATGCATTAAACTTTTTGTTATTTTTATCTTTATTAAGTTTTACGTAGTGAAAACCCTCAAAATATTTAATTTGTTCTAATTCTTCGTGAGTTAAAGTCCTATTTACTTTTGAAAATAAATCAATAACTTTGTCGTCTTTATCCGTCATAAATTCCTCTTTTCTTCAATAATACAAAAAAGAAATCTTTATGTAAAGTTTTAAACATTTGAAATAAATCGCACCTTATGGGTGCGATTTATTTTAAGAAATTTTTATATCTTTATTTGTCATAATGCAAACTGCCGAATCAGACCAAACATTTTCCGTTGTTTCAACCATATCAATTATACTATATATTGGTAGTATTAACCCTAAAATTCCAATAGGTGCGCCGATTGAAGACATCAATGAAAGTGTTAAAAAATAACAACCCATTGGAACTCCAGCATTTCCAATTGCTGCAAAAACTGCAATAAATACCCAAATTATCATTGTTCCTAATGTTAAGTGAATTCCTGCATTTTGCATAACGAATAAAGAGGTTATTAATATAAAAGCTGCACAGCCATTCATGTTGATTGTTGTACAAATTGGTAAAACAAATCTTGAGATTTCAGGATTTATTTTTAAATTATTTTCAGCACAGTTTAGTGTAACAGGCAATGTGCCAGCTGAGCTTTTTGTGAAAAATGCGGTTACAATTGCAGGTAACATATTTTTGAATGCTGAAATTGGATTTATACCTTTAACAAGTAATATTAATGGAATAATTATGAATGTTTGTATGATATTACCACTCAAAACAATAGCTGTATATTTGCCTAAAGCTCCGATAGCAGAGTTATTTATAATTTGTGATGATAATTGAGCGGCAAATGCCATAATACCAATTGGTAAAATTTTAATTAAGCCTTGTATCAAAATAAATAGAATTTCTTGAATTCCAAATATAACTTTGCTAAGTGCTTTGGTATTTTCATTCTTTTCTGCAATTGAAAGAGCAATTCCAATAGCTGCGGCAATCAAAATTACAGAGAGAGCATTGCCTGCAATTACAGGTTGAAAAATGTTGTTTGGAATAATTGACACTAAATATTCATAATAGCTAGTAGCAGATGTTTCACCAACGGTGTTATTAACTACAATATTGCTTGGTGTAAATAACATATATAAAATTAATCCTGTAATTGCCGCTAAAAAAGTAGTTAATAGTGTGTAAAAGATGGTGTGTTTAAAAATTCTACCTGTATTTTTTTCTTCTGTAAGTTTTGAAAGTGCCGTTATAACTGCTAATGCAATTACCGGTATTGCAAGACATTGAAACAATCTTGTAAAAAATAATGCAATAAAATTAAATAAATGATTTAGAATATTTATGTTCAAAAATCCTAAAAATATTCCTAATAATAGGGCTGAAACCCAAATTAAAATCTGTATTAAAGATTTATTTTTTATAATGTTTAACATTTTTTCTCCTTGTTTTGTAATATTTAAAGTTATTCTATTCGTATAAATTTTTTGAAAAATATCTATCGCCTCTATCTGGAAATATGAGAACAATATTTCCTTTTGCACCATATTGTTCTATCAATTTCTTCTCCGTAGCTAAAACTGCTCCAGAACTAGAACCGGCAATAATCCCTTCTTTTCTTGCTAATTCTCTTGCGCTTTCAAAGGCTTCTTTGTCAGAAACTTTTATAACAATATCAACAAGGCTCATATCCATTGTGTCGGCAATAAAATCATTACCAATTCCTTCTATGTCATAATCCCCGTGCTCACCGCCGCCCATAGTTGAACCAATTGGATCTGCTAGAACACCCTTGATATTTGGGTTTTGTTCTTTTAAATATCGCATAATACCTGAGAAAGTCCCACCTGAACCAGCACCTGCAACTAAATAATCAATTTTTCCATTCATATCTTTATAAATTTCTTTTCCTGTTGTTTTATAATGTGCAAGTGGGTTTGCTGGATTTTTAAATTGTTCTAATGAGATTGCGCCTTCAATAGAAGCTTTTATTTCTTCTGCTTTTTTCGCTGCACCCAACATACCTTCTTCTCTTTTTGTATTAACGATTTCAGCACCCATTGCTCTCATTAGAATTTGTTTTTCTTCTGAAAATTTTGAAGGTACAACAAAAATCACCCGATAACCTTTATTTAATGCCGCAAAGATTATGCCAAGTCCGGTATTACCTGCTGTTGCTTCAATAATTGTCCCGCCTTTTTTTAATAACCCTTTTCTTTCTGCATCTTCAATCATATATTTACCAACTCTATCCTTTACTGAACCTGATGGGTTATAAAGTTCTAATTTTGCGTATAAATTAACATCTTTGTTTGTACTTATGTTATTTAATTTTACCATTGGAGTATTACCAATTAGTTCCTGCATTGAATTATATAACATTATTTTTCTGCCTTTCTCATTGCTTGTTCCAAATCATTTATGATATCTTCTTTATTTTCTATTCCAACAGATAATCTGATAAGTCCATCTGTTATGCCTATTTTCTTTCTTATAGGTTCAGGAATTGATGCGTGTGTCATTGTAGAAGGGTGACACACTAGAGTTTCCACACCACCTAAACTTTCTGCCAGCATTACAAGATTAAGACTAGAAAAGAAGTTTTTTACATCATAATTTTCTTTCAATTCTAAAGAAATCATTCCGCCACCGTTTTTAGCCTGTTTTTGTTGTGTTTCATATCCATTATTATTTTTTAATTCTGGGTAATATACATTTTGTATTGCAGGATTTTTATAAAGACGTTCAGCTATAAATTTTGCATTTTCGGTAATTCTATCCATTCTAACCGCAAGAGTTTTTATTCCTCTTATCAAAAGGTACGAATCGAATGGCTCAAGTATTGCTCCGATAGAATTTTGTAAGAATGCAAGTTTTTCACTAAGATTTTCATCTTTTACAACTACAAGCCCCGCAATTAAGTCACAATGTCCGCCTAAATATTTTGTAGCGCTATGTATAACTATATCTGCGCCTAAATCAAGAGGTCTTTGCAAGTAGGGTGTCATAAAAGTATTATCAACAATTGATAAAAGTCCATATTTATGTGCAATTTCTGAAACTTCAGTAATGTCTGTTACTGTTAATAGTGGGTTTGCTGGACTTTCTATCAAGATTGCTTTTGTATTTTTGTTTTCTGTTATTGCTTTTTCATAATCGTCATTTTCTGCAATAGAAAAGGTTATACCAAAATTATTAAAAACTTGGTTTAAAAGTCTAAATGTTCCGCCGTAAACATTGTTTGATATAACGATGTTATCGCCTGTTTTAAATAGAGATAATACGGTTGTAATTGCTGCTAAGCCAGAAGCAAAGGCAAATCCATATTCCCCGTTTTCTAATTCTGCGATTAATTTTTCTAGGGCTTCTCGTGTCGGATTACCTGTTCTTGAATATTCGTAACCGCGATGTTGACCTAAGCCATCTTGCTTAAATGTCGAGGTTTGATATATTGGAATGTTTACTGAACCTGTTTTTTTATCAATGGATGTTCCGCCATGAATTAACAATGTTTCAAAATTTGTCATAATCTTTTCTCCTTTTGTCTTTATAAAATGAATGTTTTTGCTTTTGTCAATAATTTGCTTATATAAAATGATGCAATGTTGCGGTGGCTTTTCCGCACGCAAATTTACACAACTAAAAAAGGTTCTTAATATGCCATTAAGAACCTTTTTATACTTTTATATAACTAATTGCACACAAAATTATAAGTAAGTTCTTTGACAGGAAAACTTACAAGTGCAACATAATAAATTTTTGATAGAAATGTATCTCATAACTTCATTAAATATTAAAATAAAATTTTGTCAAGATTTTTGAAAAATGCAAGCACTATTTTTGATGAGATAAATAAATTTTTGTTGTATAATTTTAGCAAGGGGGTCGCTAAAGAGATGATACCGGTTATAACAGAAGACCATTCAACATTAACTTTTGCAGAGATTTTTCAAGATGTGAACTCTTGGCGTAAGCAAATGATTCATTATATGAAAGAGGAAAATCCAGAGGTTAATTCTGCAATTATTGAGGCGGCTCAACAAACGGGACTTGACCCTAAGGCCATTGCGTTAGGTGCGTATATGGTTTATTCAATGTTGGAAAAATCAACAGCGGAACAAGATAATTTGATTAATTCTATAAATTCTTAAATTTGGTATGTTTGTGTTAAAATTGTTTTGATATTGTACACAAAATAGAAAAGGAATTTAGACGTGGAATTTTTAAGTAGTTTAGTTGGAAACAACTCCATTATTGTGTCTGCGGTTATTTTAATTCTTGCATATATTTTTATTGCAACAGAAAAAATACCAAAAGTCACAATTGCTTTAATTGGTGCTGCTGCATCAATGTTTTTAGGTTTAGTTAGCGTTAACAAAACTTTGGCTGACGGTTCTTTAGACCCTCATTATTTTGTTAATTTTATTGATTTTAACGTAATTTTCTTGCTAGTTGCAATGATGATTATTGTTAATATTTCAACAGAAACTGGTGTGTTTAACTGGATTGCAAACGAATTATTGAGATTTACAAAAGGTCATCCCGTTAAAGTTTTAGTAGTTTTGGCTTTATTTACAGCCGTTGTTTCTGCTTTCTTAGATAACGTTACAACTGTAATTTTGATTATGCCTGTAACTTTCTATATTGCAGAAAAATTGGATATAAATCCTGCACCATATTTGATTACTGAAATTTTGGCTTCAAATATCGGTGGTACTGCAACTTTAATCGGTGACCCTCCAAATATTATCATCGGTTCTGCTGCTGGATTTTCATTCATGGATTTCTTGAATGAATTAACAGGTATTGTTGCTATAATCTTGTTATTAGTTGTTTTCGTAATGTTTTTATTCTTCAGAAAACAACTTAAAGCAACTCCAGAAAAAATGGCAGAAATTGCTAATTTAGATAATAGCAAAACAATCAAAGACAAGGCTGGCATGATTAGAAGTGTCGTTGTTTTAGCACTTGTAATTCTTGGCTTTGTAACTCACGATATGACTCATATCCCTGCAAGTTTATCAGCAATGGCTGGTGCAAGTTTCTTGCTATTATTTGAAAATCCAAAAAATATTATTAAAGATGTTGAATGGAATACAATTTTCTTCTTCATCGGTTTGTTTATTATTATTGGTGGCTTAGAAGCCTCTGGCGGTATCGCATTAATGGCTAAATGGTTATTGAGTGTAACTCACGGCTCAGAAAGTGCGACCGCAATGGTAATTCTTTGGGGGTCTGGTATCTTATCAGGTATCATAGACAATATTCCATATACAGTTACAATGGCACCTATGATTGCAAATATTCAATCTGTAATGGGTGCAGAATATGCTCACCCTCTATGGTGGTGTTTATCTTTAGGTGCTTGCTTAGGTGGAAACTTGACAATTATCGGTGCAGCGGCTAACGTTATTGTTTCAGAATCTGCTGCGGCAAGAAAACATCCAATCACATTCATGCAGTTCTTGTTATATGGTTTTGTTACGGTATTGATTTCGTTAACTGCATCGACTGTGTACATCTATTTTAGATTTTTGGTACACTAGTTAACTAAAAAAGTCGGAATTTATATATTCCGACTTTTTACAAATATAAGGGTTAAATTATAATGATTACAACAGAAAACGTTACAGTAAAATTTGGTTCAGAACCATTATTTGAAAATGTTAATATTAAATTTTCAGCAGGAAATTGCTACGGTTTAATCGGTGCAAACGGTGCTGGTAAATCAACTTTTTTAAAGGTTTTATCAGGTGAATTAGAACCAACTTCAGGCGAAGTTCACATCAAAAAAGGTATGAGAATTTCAGTTTTGAAACAAAACCACTTTGAATTTGATGATTTCACAGTAATGGATACTGTAATTATGGGGAATAAACATCTTTATGACGTTATGAAAGAAAAAGATGCTTTGTATGCTAAACCTGATTTCAATGACGAGGACGGACTTCGAGTTGCAGAATTAGAAACTGAATTTGCAGAACTTGACGGTTGGCAAGCAGAAGCTGATGCTGGTTCTTTGCTTGCAGATCTGGGTATTCCATCAGAACTTCATTATAATTTAATGAAAGATTTGTCAGGTAGTGAAAAAGTCCGTGTATTGCTTGCTCAAGCTTTATTTGGAACTCCAGATATCTTGTTAATGGACGAACCGACAAACCACTTGGATTTAAAAACGATAACTTGGTTGGAAGACTTTTTAATTGATTTTCCAAACCTTGTGATTGTTGTTTCGCACGATAGAAAATTCTTAGATAGAGTTTGTACACACATAGCGGACATTGATTTTAGAAATATTACGCTTTACACAGGTAACTACGCATTCTGGACTCAAGCTAGTGCATTGATTATGAAGCAAAAAGAAGAACGTAATAAGAAAATAGAAGAAAAAGCTGAAGAATTTAGAAAATTCATTGCAAGATTTAGTGCTAATGCATCAAAAGCAAAACAAGCGACATCAAGAAAAAATATGTTGGAAAAACTTACTCTTGAAGACATTAAACCGTCAACAAGAAAATATCCAAGTATTAACTTTAAATATTCAAAAATCCCAGGAAAAGATGTTTTACATATTCAGGGATTGAATAAATCGCTAAATGGCGAATTATTAATCAAAAACTTCTCGCTTGATGTAGTTCAAGGTGAAAAAATTGCTTTTATCGCTCAAAATCCGATAATCATTACGACTTTATTCCAAATGTTGAACGGCGAATTAGAGCCTGATAGTGGTGAAATCAACTGGGGTGTAACAGCAACTCGTTCATACTTCCCAAAAGAAAATAACCATTTATTTGAAGACAAAATTGATTTAATCAAATGGTTAGGACAGTTCTCTCAAGAACAACATATAAGTTATTTGAGAGGGTATTTAGGTAGAATGTTGTTCTCAGGAGAAGATGCAGAAAAAAGTGTGAATGTCCTTTCTGGTGGTGAGAAAGTACGTTGTATGCTTGCAAAAATGATGATTGCAGAAAGTAATGTTTTAATCTTTGATGAACCAACAAACCATTTAGATTTGGAAGCAATTACATCATTAAATAATGCGTTGATTGACTACACAGGTACAGTTTTATTTACATCTCAAGATTATCAATTTATTCAAACTGTTGCAGATAGAATTGTTGAAATTTCACCTTATGGATATATTAATTTCCAAATGAAATATGAAGATTATTTAAACAGTCCAGATATTCAAAAAAGACGTGATTTAATGTATAACAAATTTGCACAAAACGCAGGTAAAAAGTAGTGCTTATTGAAGATTTTAAACTTGAAAAATGGATTAATTCACGAGAATGTAGGACAAAATATGACTTGTCAGCAACTTGCCCTAGAGCTCTATCTTTGAAGGAATTAACGCAAATTACGGGTGAAGATTTTTCTGAAATGTCTGAAATTTCATTAAATTATGGACAACTTCACGGAACGAAAAGATTAAAACAGGCGATTTGTAACTTGTATGAAAGCGTAAATTTAGGCAATGTTACGGTTACTTTAGGCGGAATTGGTGCTAATTATTTGGTTCTTCAAACGCTTGTAAACAAAGGCGATAAGGTTGTTTGTTTATGTCCTTGTTATCAACAAATGTATACCTTGCCAAAAATGTTTGGTGCTAATATTGAGTTGTTTTTCTTAAACGAAGATTGGACACTTGATATCAAAAAGTTTAAAGCGATTGTTGGCGAGGATACAAAATTGATTTGTGTAACTAACCCTAACAATCCAACAGGCATGAACTTTGATTTGGTAGATGTTATAGAGGTAGCTAAAGGTGTAGGTGCGTATCTTTTTGTGGATGAAGTATATAGAGGTTTAAGTCATAGTGGAAATGCTTATTCCAAATCAGCAATAGATTTTTATGATAAAGCAATTGTGTCTGGAAGTTTGTCAAAAACATATTCATTGGCAGGCATTCGTCTTGGCTGGATAGTTGCAAGTTCAAATATAATTGAACAAATTAATTCTAATCGTGAGTATAACACAATCAGCATCAGTGCTTTAGATGATTATGTTGCTAGTATAGCATTAGAACATCACGAAAAAATCGTTGATAGAAACTTAAAAATAATATTAGAAAATAAAAAAATGTTGTCAGATTTTATAAATACAAATCCTCATTTTTCTTGGATTGAGCCAAATTCCGGAACTATTGCAAGCGTAAGTTTTGATTATAACTTAACATCAGAAAAATTTTGCGCAGAATTATTTGATGAAACGGGAGTTTTAACTATTCCTTCAAGTTGTTTTGATATGAAACAAAAATTTTTCCGAATTGGTTATGCGATGGATAGCAAAATTTTGCAAGAAGGTTTAAACTTAATATCCGATTGGGTTAGAAAAACTTTTTAATTATATTATTGAAAAGTCCTTGTTGTTGAGGTGTTCTTGCTGTCATTTCTTTGTATGCATGCATTTCGTCAAATTCAGACCCCATATTTTTCTTAAGGTAGTCCACAACTGCTTGAGAACGAGCTTCCTCATTTGGGAATTCGTTTCTAATTTTATCTAATTCTTTGTAATCTAAGAATTTACCACCGCAACGGTAGCACTCATCAATAATAATTTCACCTTTTAAACTTGTTGAATTTTTAACCATTTTCATCCCACAAGCTGGACAAATTCTTTTGTATGTTTCATCAACAGGTTTAAATGTTTTGCCTTCAAGTACTTTTTGAATTTCATCAATTGATTCAGTTTTTTCATCAAAATTTTTAAATTCTCTATTGTCAAAGAATATTCCGCCACAACCATTTGTGCAAACATCAATATTGCAATGAGCTCTTTCTATAAAGATTTTTTCCATTTTTTCCCCACAAGCGGGACATGTTAAAATTTCGTTTGAATCTGCCATGACGATACTCCTTGTCTATGATTACCATTATACAATAAACTGATTAAGTTTTACAATACTAATAGAAAAGCGCCGTGCGCATTGCGCACGGCGCTTTAAATACTTTTTTATCTGCAAAGAATGTTGTAACTCAATAACATTGTTACAAAACCTGTAAGCACAGTACCTTGTGGCTCACCTGCAATAAGCGTACAAATGGTTGTACCAATTACAGCAAGGATAAAACTAACCCAGCTTGCATTAGGTTTTTCAAGTGGTTTTTGTACAAAAGAGTATCTTATAAGTATTGCAATTAGCACAAAAACTAACGAAACTGAAACTGTGATTGCTGTAGACATTATTTACCTACCTTAAAGTTTTCAAGATTTAATTCCCAGTTATAAGCAGTTTTAATACTGTCTTTTAATGTTCTTATTGGGTGCCATTTCAAGTTTTCTTTTGCTTTATTTGCATTAGCATAAAGTTTTGCTGGATCACCTTCACGACGTTCTACAACTTCAACGTTAATTTTTTGATTTAAAACTTCTTCGCAAGTGTCAAATACTTCTTTTACGCTGTCACCTTGTTCTGTTCCAAGGTTAAAGAAATCTGATTGGTTGTTTTCTTTTAAATACAAATATGCTAATCTATGAGCTTCAGCAAGGTCTTCCACGTTAACGTAATCGCGAATACATGTTCCGTCAGGAGTGTCGTAATCATTGCCAAAAATTTTAAATACTTTTCCTGCGCCGAAAGTAGACTTTAAAATGTTTGGAATCAAGTGGCTTTCAGGATCATGCCATTCACCAACTCTACTTTGTTCATCACAACCTGCAACATTAAAGTATCTTAAGCGAATTGACTTTAACCCGTATGCTTTATCATAATCCTTCATCATCATTTCAACGCAAAGTTTTGTATTTCCATAAGGATTTATTGGATTTTGAGGGTGTTTTTCATCAATTGGAGTATATTGAGGTTCTCCATAAGTTGCACAAGTTGATGAGAACACAATCTTTTTAACATTATGTTTTACCATACTGTCAAGTAAATTCATTGTGCCATAAACATTGTTTCTGTAATATTTTGCTGGGTCTGTAACACTTTCTCCAACAAGAGAAAACGCTGCAAAGTGGATTACAGTTTCAATATTGTATTGCTCAAAAACTTTGTCGATGTCTTCAATATTGCGCAAGTCGCCTTGTATAAATTTAATGTTTCCAATTTTCTTTAGAGCATTAATTGTTTCAATATGTCCTGTCGCCAAATTATCAAAGACAACAACATCATAACCATTATTTAAAAAGTTAATTGCTGTGTGGCTACCAATATAACCAGCCGCGCCTGTAATTAAAATCATTTAGTATACTTCCTATTTTATTGTTGCGTAACTATTTAATTATACATCTTAATCCTGAAATTTAAAGTCTTTTCCGTCAAGCTCTTGGTTGTGCAATTTAATTGAAAATCCAAACTTGTAAATATCTAAGTGATCATCTTTGTTTGTAACATCATAAATTAGTGTACCGTTTAAGTTTTCGACAATAGTTTTAGCTAAAAACAAGCCTATGCCAGAGCCAACTTGTTTATATTTGTTTGTTCCAATGTAATATTTGTCAAAAATATGCTTAATATTATCTTTTGTTAAACTACTTTTTATCGCAGTGTTTTCAAGTGTAAATTCAATAAAATCTTGATCCGATTTTAGAAAAATGTTTATATCACCTTTTTCGTGACTATAGGTAATTGCGTTAAATAAAAGGTTTGTTACAAGTCTTTGTAAGACAATTTGATCATAAAAAACTGTTGGTTCGTTGAAATTGTCCGCATTAAAGTTTATTTTTAAACTTTTGTTGTAAGCTGTTATTTCAAGCTGATTTATGCATTCCTGAACCATTTTTTTTAAATCAAAAGTTATAAATTTTAGTCTGTAATTTTCATCGCTGAATCTATAAGATGCAAGCATTGATGTAACCATTTCAAGTGCAAACTGATTAGAACTTATAATATGCTTTATTAAATCTTTTTGGTCAGAATTTAATTCTCCTATTTTCTCCTCAAGTAAAAATTCTAATATTTTACTTTGTGCGACAATCGGGTTTTTTATGTCGTGTGCTAATGTCTCAACAAAATTCCTTTTGGTGCTATAGTTTTCTTCTTGTTGAGTTATATTTCTGCAAATGTTTAGTGTTCCGATAATCGTATTTGATTTGTCCGTCATAGGGGTTTTTAAAACCTGAAAAGTTTGCTCTTTATTATTTTTATCTTTTAAGTGGATATTAAATTGAACAGATTTTTGAGTTGTTAGAGCAATTTTTTCAAATTCTAAAATTTCATTCTTTTCTTCTTCTTTAAAGAGATAAAAGAAATTATTGCCATAAACATTTTCTTGTTGTAGTCCGAAAAAATTTAAAAATGCTTTGTTGCAGTCGACAATTTCTGATTTTAAATTCTTTAAGTAAACAAGGTCAGGAGTGTTTGTTTTTAGTTCATTCATATAACTTTGGAGGTACTGGAACTTAAGCTTAAATAGATTGGAGTTAAGTGTACTTAAATAAAGCAGGTATAGAAGGATTGACGATATTATAATGATAATACCTTCTTCAACTCCAAGTTCAATGATTGGGGTAAAAATTCCAAGTAGCACGACGGTAATGATTACACCCAAAAGAATGGTTGAAACATTTATGTATTTAAATGTTTTGGTCTTATTTTTATATGATAAATTTTTTTCGCTTTGTGTCATTTTATAATTTTTGCTTTATATGCTAAAACGGCTATTTGTGTTCTGTCCGATACACCTAGTTTAGTTAAAATATTGCCAACATGTGCCTTTGCTGTGTTTAAACTGATAAACAGTTCTCCAGCTATTTCAGGGTTAGTTCTTCCTTGGGCAACTAGTTTAAAAACCTCTAGTTCTCTTGATGACAACTTCTCTTTTATGTTATCAAATGAATATAAATTGTCAAAGTTTGTCGAATTAGGTTTCGGAATTTCAGACAATGGTATTTGCTCTAAATTGGGATCAAAATAAAATGCTCCAGTCGAAACTGCTTTGATGATTTTTGCAAGTTGTTGATTTGATGTGTCTTTAAGAACATATCCTCTAGCTCCAGATGCGATACATGCAAGCATTTCATTTTCACAGTCATGTGAAGTTAACTCAATGATATATGTATTTGGGAACTTTTCATGTAGAATTTTTGTTGCTTCAATTCCATTCATTTGGGGTAATCCCAAATCCATTAATATTACATCTGCAGGGCATGTTTCCATTGCTTCAATACATTCTTCTGCTGTAGCAAATGCATTTAAAACATTGATGTTATCATTTCCAGAAAAACCACTAACAAGTGAAAGTCTGAAAAGCACATAATCCTCTACAATATAGATGTTTATTGGTCTATTCATTTTATAAAGCCCTAATCTTTAAACTATTAGTAAATTTTACTTGATGGATGAAGCTATGTCAAAGAAATTTCAAAAAACTACCCAGTCGGGTAATAAAAAAATATACGAATTTAATGTTTAATAATATATACAATATTCTAGACCAACTTCTAGATATTCTTAATTCCAACCGGAGGTCGAAAGACTTCCTTTTTTTTGCCTTATTTTAGTTGTATAAGGCTGGCTGAGGCTGGTTTTACTTTTTAAATTCTTTTCTGAAGTCGATATCGTTTACGATTGAGCGGTAAGTATCAAGTCTTTTTGCAAAATTTTCAGCCTTTTCACTTGATTTTTCTGAATCAGAGAGGTCTTCTAATACCTCTGAAAGCTTATTGAATAAAGAGATAAAGTCGTTTTTGAAGATGTTGTTAAAACCAAAAAGTTTTTCTATATCTTGTAATGCTTCGTCAAACTTGCATAAAGCGCATTCTGCAATAGTTCTGTTAAGGTAGATGTCTGGAAAATCTGCATCAATCTTGCATGCTGATGTAAGTGTATTGTAAGCTTCTTGATATTGCTCCATTTCAAGTTGTAATATACCTAAACTAATGATAGATTCAAAGTCTGTTGGATTTAATTCTAAAGCTTTTTGGTAATCGGCTATTGCGCCTTTAAAGTCGTCAAATTTGTATTTAGAAAAAGCTCTTTTTTTATACATTTGGTAATCATTTGGATTTAGTTCAATAGCCTTGTTGTAGTCTGCAATTGAGCCTTCATAGTTTTCAATATTTTCTTTTGCTACAGCGCGGTTAAAATAAGTGTCGTGGAATGAATACAACTCGATTGACTTGTCAAAGTCTTGTATTGCATCGCTGTAGTCCTTCAAGTAAGTTTTCGCGTTTCCGCGATTGTTATAAGCCATAAAGTTGTCAGGGTCTAGTTCGATTGCTTTGTTATAGTCTGCAATTGCCTCTTTTATGTGTCTTTGATTATATTTTACTAAACCTCTGTTAAAGTAAGCCTCTGAATAGTTTGGGGCTAATTCAATTGCTTTATTGTAGTCTTTTAGGGCTTCATTGTATAAACCAAGGTTTGCAAGACAGTTACCTCTGTTGTTATAAGCTTTTAGGTTATTGCTATCAAGCTCTAAGGCTTTTGAAAAATCCTTTTCTGCCCCTTCAAAATCACCCATTTCATATTTTAGGTCACCTCTTAAAAGGTATAATTCAAGCGTATCTGCATTTTCAAGCTTTTGTTGTGCTAGCTCGAATTGCTTATTTTTGATTAAATCCTTTATTTCAGATGCTTTTAGAGGCATTGTGATTGTCCTATTATTCCCTATTTACTTTATTGTAGGTATTTTGAGCTATTTTGTCAAATTGTAAAACTTGTTATGCTTTAATGGCTGAAAGTAGCTCCGCATCAATGATATCGCAAGCATCAACTACAAATTTAGCGCAAGGGCGTTCTTTGTAGTATTCTTCAGTACGTGGTGTCGGAATGGGTGATATTTTCTCGGTTGCAAGGAGATGAAGTAGCTCTCGGCAAATAATGGAGTCGTTTTTAGCCCTGAATTTGCTTGCTAAATCTTGTATAAGCGTGTAGTGAGCCTTTTTTAGTTCAGGATTTGTTGGGTCTGAATAGCCTTTTAGAAGTCCTGCTATCATAAACATTGCGCTAACAGTGCCACAAACCTCTCGTAGTCTGCCCATGCCTCCACCAAAAGATGAAGATAATTTTAACATCATTTCTGCATCAAGTCCCAAGTCCTCTGCATACGCGCCTATTACAGCTTGCGAGCATGAAAACCCTTGTCTGAACAGTCGCCTTGCTTTTTCACCATGTTTATTCATAATATTATTGTACAACAAAAAACTTTTAGACCGTAATTTTACGTACGTAAAATTACGTACGTGTAGAAAGGACAAAAATGAAAGAAAATGTAAAAGTAATAGAATTTCAAACAAATGGTACATGTTGTCAATTAATGCAAGTTGCAATTGATGAAAATAACGTAATTCAAGATGCAAATTTTTTGGGTGGATGTAATGGAAATTTGCAAGGTATAAAATCATTGATTAAAGGAATGAAAATTGATGATGTAATCGAAAAATTACAAGGTATTGAATGTGGAACAAAGGGAACAAGTTGTCCAGACCAATTAGCAAAAGGTTTAATTCGATACCGAGATGAAGTTTTAGCCCAAAAGGTATAAGTTTTATTTTTGAATAGGCGCCGTTTCAAAGAAACGGCGCCTATTTTTTTAGTTAATTTGTTTTGTTTTTTTTATAAACAACAATAGAGGAATTAACAAGAATGTAGCAACGGCGAACCACCTAAATGTGTCAATATATCCCCACAAGTGAGATTGTTTTATAAGTTCATTATACATTTGACCTTGTGCCATCATGTAGGCTGTACTCACATCATGAATACTAGATAAATTCTGAATTGAAGAATTTAATTTTTCAATGTAAACATCATTTGAAAAATTTAGATGACCTACCATCATATTTTGATGAACTTGTGAAAATCTAGAAATCATTGTTGTTGATATAGATGTGCCGATAGCACCACCCGTATTTTTTAATAAATTTTGCAAACTTGAAGCATTTGTAAGTTCTTTATTATCTAAGGTACAGCACGATAGCGGAACAAGAGGAGTTAAGGCAAAGAAAATTCCTATACCGTAGCAAATATTTGGAAATGCGATTGAGGATAAATTTATCTCTAGATTAATCATTCCAAAATACCAACTGCCTAATCCTAGAAAAAATAACCCAATTGCTGCGATTCTTCTATCACCAAGCTTTTTAGAAATTATAAAATAAGTGATGAGTGCAATGATGTTTCCAACTCCACGAGTACCAAGAGAAAGACCGCTCAAATATGATGTATATCCCATAAGGTTCTGTAACATGGACGGCAAAAGAGTTGCAGAAGCTAAAAATACAGCCATTAAAATTACTTGAATGAAAGTCCCCCAGAAATATGTTCCGTCAAAAAGTATCTTTAAATTTAAAAGAGGTTCTTTATTTTGTTTACTAAATTGTGTAATAAAAAATATAATTGCACAAATTACCGAAAATGCAGTTAACCAACAAATCCAAGTTGAACCAAACCAATCGGCATCGTTACCTTTATCAAGAACAACTTGCATTGAGATTAGCCACAAGGATAAAAATGTAATTCCTTTATAATCAATAAGGACATTCTTTTGTTTTCTTGCATAAGGCGGGTCTTCGACAATTTTATTAATCCACAATGCACAAATTATGCCTAATGGTATATCAATAATGAAAATCCATTGCCAACAGTAATTTTCAGTAATCCACCCTCCAAGAATAGGGCCAATAATTGGTGCAATAATAAATACTAGACCAAATACAGCCATTGCTTTTTGTCTTTCGTTAGGTGGAAATGTTTCTAAAATGATAGCTTGACCTAGAGGTAAAAGTGCGCCACCACCAATACCTTGCAAAAATCGGGATAAAACCATCATTACCATAGATTGAGAGCACGCACAGAATAAAGAGGATATGGTAAACATTAGTACTGCGCAAATAAGTAGTGTTTTCCTGCCCAAAAGTTTTGTCATAAATCCAACTAAAGCAATCGCAATGCCACTAGCCATTAGGTAACTTGTAATAATCCAAGTTGATTCATTCATGCTTATCGACAGTGAGCCAGCTATATATGCTAATGCTACGTTTGAAATTGTTTCATTTAATGCGAACATAAATACTGCCATCAAGACAGGCCACGCTGTGACCCAAGGGCTATATTTCGGCTTCCAACTTTCCATTTTATTTCTTTCTATTTGTTATTTTGTTTTATACTTCGACTTTTATTGAGCTTGCTAATGCATTATCTAATTTGTTTAAATAGTTTTTAAATTCTTTTAATTCGTTTTTTGTGAAAATCTGATTTAGGAATTTATCGGTTTCTGGCTCTATTTTAGCAATCATTTCCTTATAAAAATTTAAACCTTCCTCTGTAAGTTTCATTTTTTTTACAAGCCTTTTACCTTTTGTGTCATTAAATCTTTGGATATATCCCTTTTTCTCTAGGCTGTCTAAAATTCTACCAATTTTTACGCAATCTCTAAGTGCTAATTTTGCTAAATCTCTTTGACAAATATCTGGGTTGTAGTTAATGATATCAATAACCCTAAACTCGTCATGTGTGATTTTTTGATTGTATTTTGAGATGTAGTCTTCTTGAATATATTTAGAAATTTGTTCTATTTTAAAAAACAACGACTCATTGTAAGGTGAATTTTTATGCATACTTACCTCTTATTATTACAAAAGAAATATATTTCATTTGTAATATATTTTAGCGTAAAAAATTTTAGAATGTCAAGTGCAAAGTTAACAACAAGAAGGCGGGTTCTGAAAGAACCCGCCTTCTTGTTGTAATCATAAGAATTATTCTTCTTTTGCTTCTTCGATGTTAGAAGGCTCGTCGATTTTTTCTTCTTGTAGTTGTATTTGTTGCATTTCTAGTTCTGTTTGAGTCTTTTGAGCTTCTTTTTCTTTCGCTTCTTTTTTGAAGATTTTATTCTTTATTTTTGTTGTTTTCTTTGCTTCATAAGCCTCTTGAGCTTGTGCCTCTTCAACAGTTGTTGTAATGCTTTCAGGTTCAGGAAGTGTAGAAACGAACGCTGAAGCTGAGTTTATTTGGTCTTGAAGTGCCAACCATTTAAATGACTTAACTAATTTTAGAGGTTTTGCAACGTCACCTCGAATTACAACTTGGAAGTTTGTTGCATTAAGGTTATCAGTCTTGCTTCCAAACGCTGGAATTTTGTTTAATTCCGCCTGTGTAACAGGTTGAGTGAACACTGTGAACAATTTTGCTGATGCTACATTCAAACCAGGGGTTACTTTTACCAAGTTTACAGGGTTTACGTTTGCAATTGGTCCAAGCATATTTGAAAGCATTGATGCTAGGCGACCACGAACTTTCATATCTGCTGTATTTTTCAGCAAGTCAAAGTTACCAGCGATATAAAGTGTTAAAACGTTACCATCAGAAGTTATCGGATTGATTGTTGTAATACCATTTTTGAAACTTAGTGAACCTTTAAGTTCTTTAAAGTGGGTTGTATCAATAGTTGTTAAACCGTTGATAATACCACCAAGTGCAGTTTGGAAGAATTGTGATTCTCTGATGTTTTCTGCCATGATTAAGTTTTCAACCTTGCCAAAAGGTCCAAATTGACCATTATGAATTGCAAATTTTACATTACCTTTTAGCGATTTCATTTGTTTTTCGTAGCTTGTAGCTCCACCATCAATCGAGATATTTGTTGTGAACGACAATTTACCGTTCAATGTATCTTTCATATTTGCAGTTGCCCAAAGCATTTTTTCTGTATTAATGTTTCCACCTCTAAGGTCAATTTTTAGCAATGAGTTTAGCAAGTTCATTGAGATATTACCATTAATATTACCGTCAAATGCGTGTGTGTGAAGGTTATTAAGGTAGAAAATGTTTTTATGAAGTGCTATTTTTGAATTTGTGTTTTTCAAAACTATATTACCAGTCTTGATGTTTTTAAGCGCAATTGAGCTATTTTTTAGAGTAACAGGAATATCTGCAGGTTGTTGAGGTGTACTTTGAGTGTTTGTTTTAGCGGTTGATTTTGGTAATACCCTCGTTGCCGTCTTAGAAACCATCATTAATCTATCCAAATCAATATGATTTGAAGTTACTCTAAGGTTTGAAATAGTGTTAATATCCTCTGGAGTTAGGTGTAAATTTAAGGCTGTAGAAACATCCGAACCGTTCAAGTTAAGGTTAGTTGATGTCACTGTAAGATTTTTGCCTGAAAAATATAAATACAATTCGTCTAAAGTTGTTAATAGGTCTTTTATGTACAAGTTCTTAATGCCGAATTGACCTCTAATTAAAGGTGATTGAGCTTCTCCAAAGATGTAAAGGTAGTTTGACGGAATTGTAAAACCAGAGTTTCTGAATACATGGAGAGAACCGTTCAAATTCTTTGGAATAGCTAGTTTTATAACGTTTATAAAAGGTGCTGATTGAAGGCTTGTGATTGTGCCTGAAACTCCGAAAATTTCATCAAGGTGTTCAGTTACGTTGCCTTTATCATCCGTTTTAGTAGTTCTGTTGAACAAGCCTGTTTGTTTGATTTTTAGACGGTTACCTTTGAAGTCAATTTTAGCTTGGAATAAGCCATTTTTTCCCTTCATTTCTTTTAAATGAATAGGTGTAACATAGTTTGCAGGAGATGTTAGAACTCTAAGCACCATGTCTTGACGTTTCATATTACCGTTTACAGAAAGAGTCATTGGCAATGAACCTTTTGCATCTATGTATCCAGTAACATCATCACCTGCAAATTGTCTTAAATCAATTGCATCAAGCGAACCTTTTGCATCAATATCAAAAATAGGTTCTTTTTTGTTTGAGTCAATCGTACCTTTAACAGTGACGATAGAGCCTTTATTGATAAGCAATTCTGTCGGGTCAATTGTCATTTTTGAGCCAAGAATTTGTATGTTTAAATGGTTATCAAAAATTGTTGAATTTGATTGAAGTAGAGTGACATTCAACCCTTTGTTCAAAATGTCTATTTTGGAAATTGTTTTGTCTACAAGCATATTAACTTCTGCATCATTGTTAGTAATTTTGAATGCATCGCTGTTTACAACAAGGTTTGTAAGTCTTAAATTTAACTTACCTATAGCTTGTTTTAATTCACCCTTAACAGTTGTATCAACTGTTAAAAAGCCCGAATAAATATCAAGTGTGTCCTTCAAGTCTTGTGGTGCAAATGCGTGGTACAAGCCTCTAACAGGCACATTATCCGCAAGAATTGCGATGTCAATATTAGATTTTTCGTCAATCTTGCCGTCAATTTTTAACGGTGCTTTGTTGATAAGAGTTGAGGAATTTTTAATATCAAGAATGTTATTGTCAAATAACAAGTTTATGTTTGTTTTTGTGAAACCTAAACCGCTAAATTTGTTTGTAACAGCACCGTCTTTTACGAGGATACTACCGTCTGAAATTAGTTTTTTAAAGTTTGTTTTTATGTTTGCGTTAGCTTCAAAATAACCTTGTCCTTTTAGGGTATCAAGGCTGTTTCTTACTTGAATTGAGTCCAAGAATGCTTTTGAAACCATAATTAGGTTTTGGACGTGGATTTTGTCTGAATTTACGTGCATATCAAGTTTTTTGTTTTTGCCGTAATCAAACATACCATTTAGTTGTAATTTTTCATCTTTTGTTACGGAAATATCCGTATCTACAACGGCTTTTGTACCTCTGAATTTGCCATGGAAATAACATTCTGGCAATTGGTATTTAGACAATCTTAAAGTTGTGTTATCAACGTTTACAAAGCCGTAAAGTTTATACAATCCGTCATTTTCGCGGATTTTTAATTTTGTTGCAACATTAGATTTTAAGTCATATTTTTGATACATCAAAACAGGGTTAATGAAAGGTAGTTCAATCTTTTCAGGTTGATCATCTTCTTCGTCCAAAGATGGTTCAACTGGAGGCAAGAAAGTGTTGATATTAATATCTGCAACAATATTCTTTTGTCCGTCACTTGTTAATTCTACGACTGTTTTAACCTTTGCAGTTTTACCATTGAAATAACCTAGATTTAACAATTCACCGCTTAATTGCAAGTTGTGTTTTGATTTTTCATCGTTAACTAAAACTTTGTAATTCTTTAATTTTACATTTGGAACTTTTATTCTAATATATTTTGCAATCCAAGGTGTTTCTTGAGGTTCTTTTGCTTTTTGACTATCTTTTTGAGTTTGGAGCATTTCTTCCACAAGGGTTAAAATTTTGAATTGTTTGCCATCAATGATTGTAAAATCAACATAAGGATTTTCAACTTCTGCTGTTGAAACCTTTACGGTCATTGCTAATAAGCTAGGTAGAGCAACTCTAACATTTGCTTTATCTGCTGAAAATAAAGTTTTGCCGTCTTCAAATTTAACGCTCAAATCTTCGGCTCTAACCCCAACAGAAAGAAGCGGAGTCACGCTGATTTTTGCATTTTTAAAGTCTACATTCAATGGAATTTGAGCTTTCACTAACTCTTGAACCATTGGTTTATAATTATTCAAGTCTATTACGTTTGGCAATACAAACAAAAATCCAATATATAAAATAGCCAAAATAGCCCCTAAAATAGAGCCTGCTATAATTAACCCTTTTCTCATTTTAAAAAATCCTTTCGTCTAGTGTATTTTAATTATACATTAAACATGAGGTGGCGCTGTTACAAAGTGTACTTTTGTAACAGCGCCTTTTTCTTCGTCTTCTATGTGGGTTTTATTACTTCTTCATCTCTTCTTATTTATGAAATACCTAATGCCATTTTGTTTAGCATTGCCATCATATCTTGTCCAGCAAACGCCGTATTTTTAGCTCTCTCTACTTCTTCGTATTTTGTTTTAATGTCTTGTAAATCTGTTTTTAAGTTTTCAGGTTTTTCATCAATTTTTTTGTCTGTTACTGTACCAACCTTATTCATTGCATTTGGTTCTGCAACAGATTTAACGGCTTGTTCAAGTTTTTCAATAGAAACCTTAGCACTATCTGTTTTTGAAAGTGTAATGCCTAATTTTTCAGCTAAATCTTCCATTTTTTTACCCAAGTCTTCTGATTTTTCTTTCATTGATTGCATTTGAATATCAGTTTTTCCTTGGACTTTTTCGCCATGACTGTTTTGTTTAGCTTTTTGAGCTTGTGCGATTAATGCTTGAGCTTCAGCTTCGTTTTTTACCGTATTTGGGTCAATGCCCAATTCTTTTAATTTACGGATAGTTTCTTCGCTTAATGTACCCATTTGAACAGCGCCAACTGAATGAACGGCTGTTGTTTGATACATATTTACAGATGAAATAGCATTTACTTCCATAACGACACACTTTCTTTTTCACACATGTATGTATTCGGAAATTTTGTCGTTAAACTTTAGGGGTTGTTAACAAAGTTTTACAAAAATTTAACTTTAAATTCGCAAACAAAGAGGCGCGGTTTCTTTTGGAAACCGCGCCTCTTTGTTAATTACTTATATTATTCTTAGTTTTTATTTTCAGGTTCTGGAAGTGGTTTGTTAATTTTAGCTCCTAATTCGGTCATTTTTTCTGCATTAACAATAATGCTATCGCGACCGTCTAATTGTTTTAAACCTGTATCAATTTTTTCGCGTGCTTGACGAATATTTTTAACCATATCAGAAAATTTATCTAACATTTTTGTTGCAAGTCGTGAGATTTCTTGTGCATTTTCGTTTTGACGATTTACAACTAAAAAAGCATTTATGATTTTCAAGCTTGCCAAAAGTGTTGATGGTGAAACTGGCATGATATGGTTTTTCCAAGCTAAATCCCACAAATAATTGTCGTCACAGAACATTAGAGAGTAACAGCTTTCAATTGGAATGAACATTAAAATATATTCAGGTGAAAGACTGTCATCACTTGGTTTGTAATCACGTTTTGTTAAACCTGCAATATGAGATTTTGTTGAGTCTTTAAATTCTTTTAAATGTTGTAATTTTTCTTCTTCGCTTTCAGCTTGTAAATATGCAGAAAAGGAAGCTAAAGATGTTTTTGCATCAATCATTACGCATTTATTTTCTGGTAATTTTACAATTGCATCTGGGCGACCTTCAACTGTGTCTGCTTTTTGAATGAAATATTCTTCATCTTTTCTTAAACCTGAGGCTTCTAGGACTCGTTCTAAGACGATTTCTCCCCATTGCCCTTGTGTACGGTTATCCGATTTCATAATTTGTGTTAAATTGCTTGTATCTTGCGCAATTTTTGAACCAGCTTCAATGAATTGGCGAATATTTTGGTCGAATTTTACAAAATTTTCGTCTTCATTTTTGAATTTTTCGTTTGTACGTTTTTCAAAATCTTCGATTTTTTCTTTGAATTTTGAGAAAAAGTCGTCTAATTTTTCTTTATTTGTATTAGAAAATTTTGCTGAACTTTCTTCAAAGATTTTATTTGCGGTATTTTCAAAATAAAGCTCCATTTGTTTCATAAGTGCATCTGTAGAGTTTTTTCCCTTGTTGTTTACAATCACGAAAATTACAGCAACAAGGATAGCACCTGTTAAAAATCCAGCTAAAAATAAAATAATATCCATACATATCTCCTTTCTTTGATTATAGCATAAACTATCGTACCGACAAATGAGGTCGTATGGATTTTCTATGCTAAAATAGTTAAAAAAAAGAGGTAAATATGACAAAAATCGCATTAGTAAATCATGGTTGTGCAAAAAACTTGGTAGATTCTGAGTTAATGTTAGGTATTTTGGCTGATAAAGGTTACGAAATTACACTCGACGACTCAGATGCGGAGGTTTGCATTGTAAATACCTGCTCATTTATTCATGATGCAGAAAAAGAATCAGTTGATTCTATATTGAAATTAGTTGATGAGGGTAAAAAGGTTATTGTAACTGGTTGTTTGCCACAAAAGCATAAAGAAGAATTAAAAGATGCAATTCCTGAAGTTGTTGCAATGTTAGGAACAACTGATTTTACTGAAATTGCCGAAACTGTAGACAAATTATTAAAAGGTGACGATTATATTTCAAATGTATCTGAAATGCCTTCATATTGCTATCCAGAGCAAGTTGAACGTCAGCAAATTACTGTTGGAGCAAGTTCTTACATCAAAATTGCAGACGGTTGTAACTACAATTGCGGATATTGCATTATTCCAAAGTTACGTGGTAAATGTCATTCAAGAAAGATTGAAGATGTTGTAAAAGAAGCTAAAAAACTTGCTGACAAAGGTGTTACAGAAATTGTATTAATCGCACAAGACACAACAAGTTACGGCGTTGATTTGTATGGAAAACCAACATTACCAAAATTATTGGAAGAATTAAATAAAATCGACGGAATTGCTTGGATTAGAATTATGTATGCTTATCCAACATTCGTAAATGATGAATTATTAGATGCAATTGCACGTTTAGACAAAGTTGTTAAATATATTGATTTACCGCTTCAACATTCAAATTTAGAGG
>ERZ808275.202-NODE-202-length-32867-cov-4.977783_pt1 | contig 32867 bp, 34 predicted proteins | sample MGYA00520894_ERZ808275 | MGnify/ENA primary metagenome ERZ808275 (study PRJEB31516, sample SAMN03275598) | gut metagenome | biome: mammalia-associated habitat; material: feces | host: Papio cynocephalus | place: Kenya | collected 2012-08-03 ... | reverse complement strand
CAATTCATCTCGTGTGAAGGTAATTAAATTAATATCCTCGTTAAATTCAAAAAAAAGTGTAAAAAGTGTGTTAGTCTGCCACCCACAGGGTGGCATTTTTATTGATTACAGTTTGAAAATTCCTGATTTGATACCAATTCTTGCACCTAGGTATTCTAAACTTACCTTTAAAACCCCCAAGCCATATTTACATGAGCGAACGAAATTAATTGAAGAGGCTTCTTTAAAATACTTTGTCGGACAAGAGATTTCACCAATATTAAAACCTTTATACATAAGCAAAGCAAGGATTTCATTGTCAAAAAGAAAATCATTACTCAGTTTTTCATAAGGAATATTTTCTAAGCTTTTTCTTGTAAACCCTCTAAAACCTGTATGGTATTCAGAAAGTTTTTCAGCTGTACAAAGATTTTCAAATCCTGTTAAAAATTTGTTTGCCAAAAATTTATATAAAGGCATTCCGCCCTTAAGTGCAGAATTACCAAGCATTCTAGAACCTATAACAGCATCGTATTCCTCAAAAGCAAGCATTGATGCTATTGCAGGTATCAATTTTGGTGTGTATTGGTAGTCAGGATGCAACATAATAACAATATCAGCACCATTTTCTAGTGCTGATTTATAACACGATTTTTGATTAGCTCCGTAGCCCATATTCTTATCGTGTTGAATTGTTTTAATCCCCAAATCCCTAGCAACATCAAGAGTTTTATCGTTTGAATGGTCGTCAACTAAAATAATCTCGTCAACGAAGTCACGATAAATCTCTTCGTAAGTTTGCTTTAATGTTTTTTCGGCATTATAAGCCGGCATAATTACGATGATTTTTTTATTATTAATCATAAAGATAAACTAAAATTAATCTTCAATAGCTTTTACTTCAACAATGATGTCTTCATCATCTTCTTGAGGTAAAGCTTCAGTTCTGATTGAAGAAGCTTTGTCTTTTGAAGTTAAAGCTTTGTCTTTATGTTTTTGAACTTGTCTTAATAATTTATCTGAAAGTAAATCGATGCTTGCATACATAGATTCTGCAGTTTCTTCTAAGTGAATAGAAGTTGTATTTAATTTACAAGTAACTTCTGCAACGTGTTTTTCGCTTGCAGCAGGATTTTTGATAACAGAAAGTACAACTTCGATACCATGAATTTGATCGTAGTGACCTGCAACTTTACCGATTTTTTCTTTTACATAAGATTTGATTGCGTCTGTTATTTCAATATTTCTGCCGTTTACGTATATATGCATTTTGATAAACCTCCAATACTTAAATGCGTCTTTGTTATATTAACAATATAAAAAACATGAAAATAAATCAATTATATTGTTAACTAATCATTAATAATTTGTTGAATTTCAACATCAGGAGTTCCCAATACTCTAACTAATTCAAGTACTGAAGCTTTCATTTGACATTTTTGAGAAGAACCTGAAAAGAAATCTTTATAAAAACATCCTTCGCAGTTGCAGCCTCTCTTGTAACAATCCAATGCTGTTGGTGTCCATCTTCTAACGGCTACAGCTCTACCCATGTCACGACTTCTAAACACTTTATATTTTCCTCCAAGATTATATATTTTAAAATTTTTTAATTTTCAACTATTGACATCTGAAACTATCTTAGTTTCATTGTCTTTCCTACCCCTGCAAAGCTTGATTAACTTTGCTTTAATAACATTATAAGTACTAAGACTCTTTTTTCAAGCCAATTTTAGCCTTATATTCACATTTCGCAACATACCATGCAAACATGCATGAAGTCTTGTTTCTAGCTAGGCAATAGGGTTTTAAACATGTGCTATTACATGGTTCTCGGCTTTAAAATCATGGAAACCCATGAGTGGTGCATGTTTTCATGATTTCATTTTTCCGTATTTTTTATGAAGTTTTGTAAAAACATACAAAAATCCATGCCCTAAGGCATGGATTTTTTATTAATTGGCATGGGTTATTTTGTAGCAATAACCTCTATTTCCACCAATGCATTCTTTGGTAATTCTTTTGCTGCGACACATGATCTTGCTGGATTTGATACAAAATATTTTTCGTATACCTTGTTAAATATTCCAAAATCCGAAATGTATGCTAAAAAACAAGTTGTTTTAACAACATTTTCAAATGTCATTCCTGACGCTTTTAGAATTTCACCTATATTTTTACAAACCTGTTCTGTTTGAACTTTTATATCACCATCCACGAATTCACTTGTTTCAGGATTTATCGCAATTTGTCCTGATGCATATAAAGTATCCTTCACTAAAATCGCTTGTGAATATGGTCCAATTGGTTCTGGAGCATTTTTTGTATAAATAATTTCTTTCATTTATTACCTCTTTTATTTGTTTTCTTTGATTTTGTAACCAGCTTTTTCGAAAGCCTTTTTGATTTCTGCCAAGTGTTGGTGATTTTTAGTTTCCATAGTTACATTTAAGAAACACCCGTTAATATCAGTACCTTTGCCACCTTGTTTGTGACTAACTTTAATAACATTTGCACCATGATCTGCAATAATTGTAGAAACTTCTCTTAACTGACCAGGTTTGTCCAAAAGCTCGATAGTCAAATCCGTTAATCTACCAGAAGTCAAAAGACCTCTATTGATTACTCTTGATAGAATATTTACGTCAATATTACCGCCTGATACAATACAAGCAACCTTTTTACCTTTAATAGGTAATTTATTAAATATAGCTGCTGCAACTGATACTGCACCAGCACCCTCAGCGATAAGTTTTTGTTGTTCGATAAGAGTCAAAATTGCAGTTGCAATTTCATCATCTGAAACAGAAATAACTTCATCAACATATTTTGAACAAATATCGAATGTATTTTCACCAGGAGTTTTGACAGCAATACCGTCTGCAAACGTTGCAACTGATTTTAGAGTTTCAATTTCGTGATGTTCAAGAGCATTAATCATACTCTTTGCACCTTGTGCTTGAACACCATAAACCTTACATTTTGGATTTAAAGTTTTTATTGCAAAAGCAACACCTGAAATAAGTCCGCCACCACCAATTGGTACGATTACTGCATCAAGTTCAGGTAATTGTTCAAGTAATTCAAGACCTATTGTACCTTGACCTGCAATAACTTCATCATCATCAAATGGGTGAATAAAGATTGCACCTGTTTCTTTTTGATATTCAATAGCAGCATTGTATGCATCATCATAAACACCATCTATCAATCTTATTTCTGCACCATATTTTCTTGTAGCCTCAATTTTAGAAATTGGTGCAATACTTGGAATAAAGATTGTTGCTTTGATACCAGCTTTTTGTGCAGAAAGGGCTACACCTTGTGCGTGATTACCAGCTGAGCAAGCAATAATACCTTTTTCTTTTTCTTCCTTTGTTAAAGTTGAAATCTTATAAAATGCCCCTCTAAGCTTAAATGAACCAGTTAATTGCAAATTTTCTGCTTTTAAATAAACTTCGCTATCTGGATTAAGATTTGGAGCTGGAATTAAATCCGTAAGTCTTGCCGTTCCTTTTAGAACATGTGCTGCTTTATATATTTTGTCTAATGTTAACATACTTCTCACCCTTTCTATTGATTTTATACTACAAAAGAATATTTTTTTCTTGAACTTAACAAATGTTTAATATATTATACTTTTGTTAAGATATTGAAAGGATATTAAATTGGAAAATGGTTTTGTAGAAAACGGCTTTATAGTAAATTTAAGCAACGCTAAAAACGCTGCTGATGTTATTTATGAACTTAGTTCAATTTTAGATATGCCGGAAACTAAAAATAAAAAAATATGTTTAAAATTAGAAGACGTAATTTTAAATCAATCACAATTATTAAGTATTAAAGCATTGATAGAATCAATGGATTGCACTTTGAATTTTGTTGATACAAATTCTCAAGAAACTAAAGATGCAGCCGAAAAAGCTAATATTAAAGTTATGGAATTTAAAAACGAAGTTGAAGTTCCTGAAATTAAGCCTGAAGAAAGCGAATTTGATTCTGAAGAATCAGTTGTTTTATTTGAAAATAATGACGACCATACAGCATTCAAAGAACTTGCTGTTGAAGAAGGTTTAATCGAAAAAGAACCTTATGAATCAATGGAAGTTGAAGATATTATCAAAGCTGGTACTGATACAGAAGATTTATCAAAATTAACAACTTTATACCTAAAACAAAACTTACGTTCAGGTCAAACAGTTACTTATGATGGTCATATCGTTCTAATCGGTGATGCTCACCCAGGTAGTGAATTAATTGCTCGTGGTGATATTTGCGTATGGGGTGTTTTAGGCGGTATTGCTCACGCTGGTTCTAAAGGTAACGAAAACGCTACTATTAGAGCTTTAAAATTAAATGGTATTCAATTAAGAATTGCAAATTGCTATGCAAGACGTCTTGATACTGTTAATATTCCTTACGTACACAAGGAATCTTCTTACACACCAGAAGAAGCTAAAATTGAAAATAATAAAATTGTTATAAATACTACATTTGAAAACAAGGAGAAATAATGACAGGTAAAGTATTAGTAATCACATCTGGTAAAGGTGGTGTAGGTAAAACTACTACAACTGCTAATATTGGGACAGCTCTTGCTAAACAAGGTAAAAAAGTTGTTCTTATTGATACAGATTTAGGTCTAAGAAACTTAGACTTATTACTTGGTTTAGAAAACCGTATCGTATATACAATAGTTGATGTTGTTGAAGAAAGATGTAAACTAAAACAAGCATTAGTAAAAGATAAGAAAAATCCTAACTTATGCTTATTAGCAGCTGCTCAAACTAGAGATAAAACTGCAATTACAGGCGACCAACTAAAAACTATTTGCGATGAATTAAAAGAAGATAATGATTATATCGTAATCGACTGTCCAGCAGGTATTGAACAAGGTTTTGAAAACGCTACAACTCCTGCTACAGAGGCAATCGTTGTAACAACTCCAGAAATGTCTGCTGTTAGAGATGCTGATAGAATTATCGGTCTTTTAGAATCTAAAGAACATATCGAAAGTCACAAGCTTTTAATCAACAGAGTTAGACCAAACTTGATTAAAACAAATGATATGATGAGCGTAGAAGATGTCCAAGAAATTCTTTCTACAGAAGTTATTGGTATTGTTCCAGAAGATACAGGTATTATCACTTCTACAAACAAAGGTGAACCTATTGTTAATGACGAAACAGCTCTTGCAGGTCAGGCATATCAAAACATCGCAAGAAGAATCTTAGGCGAAGAAGTTCCTTTCTTGGATATTGATGTTCCGCAAGATTTTGTTTCAAAAGTTATTAGATTTTTTAAGGGTTTATTTGGTAAGGAGTAGGAGAGAATGAAAGATATTTTCGCTGGATTGTATAACAAGATTGTTGGCTTCTTCTCAAATGTTGAACAAAAAGAGGCTGATGAATCTAAAAACGTTGCAAGAAACAGATTAAAACTTGTTTTGATGCAAGATAGAACAAACTTAAATCCATATTTACTTGAAAGAATGAGAGGCGAATTAATCGATCTTCTTTCAAAATATGTTGAAATGGATAAAGAAGCTTTGGATTTGAACTTTGAAAACGATGGTGAATCAGTTGCATTAATGCTATCAATTCCTGTAATCAGAGCTAAAGAAGAAGAAGAAATTGAGGCAGCATTAAAAGCAGAAGATGAAGCTAAAAAAGAAATCGAAGAAAAATTAAAAGCTTTAGAAGAACAAGAAGAGTCAGAAGACGATGAAGAATCTGATGAAGAAGATGATGAATCAGAAGATTCTGATGAAACTGACGAAGAAGATGTAGAAGGCTCTGAAGAAGAAACTTCTGAAGAAAATGAAAAGTCTGAAGACGAAGTTACAGAAACAGAAGAAAAACCAAAAAAGAAAAAACACAAAAAGAAAAAGAAAAAAGCTTTGCTAAATATACCTGATGTAATCGAGGTAAATGAAGTTTCAGAAGAAGTTGTTGAAGTAGAGGTTGAAGAACCTACAGAAGACGAAAACAAAGAAGAAACTCAAGAAGAAAAAAGCGAAGAAGAATAAACGAATTTAAAATACTAACAGAGGCGAGATTTTCATTAGAAAATCTCGCCTCTGTGTTATTGTAGTTCTATCAATTAAGCAACCTTTAAAGTATATCCCAAAGTTTTCATAATTTTAGCTAAAGTATCAACTTTTGGAACTCTTTTTCCAGCAAAAATATCATAAAGCAAAGCTCTATCAATTCCTGCTTTTTTACAAAAACCTGAAATACTATCACGAGATTTTATTACGTTCTCTAATGATCTAAAAAATGCATTAAAATTACCATCTTCAAGATATTCAGAAAGACTTTCATTCATATATTCTTTTTGGAAAGTTTCATCTTTTAGTTGTTCTTGTAGAAAATTGTTAAAATCAGCCATTTAAATCTCCTTTTATATTTTCTAAATACTGTTTTGCAATTTCAATATCTTTTGATTGTTTTGATTTATCACCAGCGTTTAACAACAAAACGCAAATTTCATTTTTTACTGTGTAATAAATCCTATATCCTTTGCCAAGTGTAAACCTTAATTCAAATAAATCAGGTGCAATCATTTTATAATCACCAAAATTATCATCGTAAATACGTTCAATTCTTTTGACAATTTTTACTCGAATGGAAGTATCAAGTGAAAGTAGCCAGTCTTGAACAGGAATTTTACCATTTTTTAACTCATAAAAAACAATTTCGTTCATATTTATAGTGTAGTATATTTACTACACTATGTCAATTATTCTTGAGTATTACTAATAGAGGCGAGATTTTCATTAGAAAATCTCGCCTCTGTTTTGTTTATTATGTTTTTTAATTTCTCAATTTAACAATCGCTGCACCTGATGTCATGCCAGCACCAAAAGCACAAAGTAATAGTGTTGATGGAGTTTTTAATATTCCTTGTTTCATTTTATCAGAAAGTACGCAAGGTATCGATGCGGCAGACATATTTCCAAATTCTTCAATGTTTGTAAGAACTTTTTCAGGTTTAAGATTTAATCTTTCACTCAAAGCCTCTATCATTCTTAAGTTTGCTTGGTGAGGGACAAAATAATCAATATCATCCCAAGTCATATTTGCCTTTGTTAATATCTTTTCAACCAAGGATGGAACTTCTTGCATAACATATTTATAAACATCTTTTCCTGCCATTTTTAAGTGATTATCACCATTTATGCCGGTATTTTCTGCCAATGGACAGATTTCTTTTTGCAAATCAACGCTTATAAATTCTTTTTTTGTTCCGTCAGCTCCAAGTATTACTTCTTGAATATCATCGTTTTCATCATTTGATTTTTCTACTAGAGTTGCGGTTGCACCATCACCAAAAAGAACACAAGTTGTTCTATCTTTCCAATCAACAAATTTTGAAGTTGTATCAGCTGTAAGCACCAAAACTCTTTTTGCAAAACCTGTTGCAATATTTGCCCTTGCAATTTGTAGGGCATAAACATAACCTGTACAAGCAACCGAAATATCAAATGCAGATGCATTTTTTGCACCTATGCCAGCTTGTACTTCGCAAGCTACAGATGGATAATGTCTTTCAGGAGAAGATGTCGCAGAAATTATCATATCAATAGTTTCTGGATTAATATTTTTATTTTTAAGAAGTTTTTTTGATGCGTCTATTGCAAGCGTTGCAGAGGTTTCTGATGAAGAAGCAATATATCTGCTTTTTATTCCAGTTCTTTGGGTAATCCATTCATCACTTGTATCAACAATGTTTGAAATATCGTCATTTGTAACTTTTAATTTTGGAACGCTATATTCAATTCCATTTATATATGTTGGTATCATAATTTTTAATCCCTCTCAATTTAGCGAAGACCATTCTAACTTTTATTCAAAAATACGTCAAGTATTTTTAAACAATACTTTACTTATTTCTGCTAAAAAATCCTGCAATATCTTTATGTTTTAGGAGTTTTGAAATTGGTCTACCGTGTGGGCAAGTGTATGGTTCTTTGCAAGCTCTCCATTTTTTTATCAAGTCTTGCATTTGCCACATTGTAAGTTCGTCCCCAGCTTTTATTGCTGCACGACAAGAGGTTGTTATTAAGATTTTTTCTTCTAATCCATTCAAATCGCCTTTAAGGTTTTCTAAAATATCTGAAAGCAAATCTTTCGGGTTAACTTTTGATAGCATTTGAGGAATTTTTTTGAAAGTTATTTCATTATTTCCTAAAAAAGCTATTTCGTACCCGTATTTTTCAAACTTTTCTTCATTTTCTTTTAATTGTACATACTCTAGTGGCGAAACATTTAAAACATCTGAAACAAAAAGAATTTGAGATGCTACATCTTTTTGTGCTTTAAGTTTTTCGTAAATATATCTTTCTGCGGCAATGTGTTGGTCTACAATTTCAAGCCCATCTTCTTTTTCAATTAGAATGTATGTTTTTTTGTATTGTCCAATAATGTTTTCGTCAAAAGAAACTTCTTCTTTATATTGAGAATACGGAATTTCTTTTGTAAAAGATACTTTTTCTTTTGGAATATCAATTTTTAATTGGTATTGAGATTTACTTTCTTCACTAGGTTTTAGAGTAAATTCTTTTGACTCATGTTTTGGAAGTTCACTAACATAAACATCCTCTGGATTTTTTTCTTCCTCTTTATTTTGTGAGAAGAAATCCAAAGTGTTTTCCTCATCGTAATCCTCGTTTTTAACTTCAATATTGTTTGAAAGAGCCATTTTTACAGCTGACATAACAAAGCTAAAAATTTGGTTTGTATTTTTATATCGAACTTCTTTTTTTGTTGGATGAACATTTACATCCACATCTTGAGGTGGAATTTCAAGGTTTAAAATAACAAATGGATATTTGTTTTTTTCTAGTAAAAATTTGTATGCCATATCAATTGCTTTTTGAAGTACTGGACATTTTACAGGTCTTGAATTTACGTAAGTAAAGTAACCTTTTTTACTAGAACGAGTAAAATCAGGTGTTGAAACATAACCTGTTATTTTTATATTTGAAATATCGTCTGTCTTGTAAACCTCTTTCAAGTAATTTACAGCTTCTTTTGAATAAACCTCTTTAACAGTTGAAAGAACATCATTTAAACCATTTGTTTCTAAAGCAATTTTGTCTTCATTTTTTAATGTAAAAGCAACGTCAGGATGAATTATTGCAATCGTTTGAATTAGTTCTTGAATATACGAAAATTCTGTCTTTGAAGATTTTAAAAATTTTAAACGAGCAGGAATATTGTAGAATAAATCCTTAATCTCCATAATCGTACCAATAGCACAACCTGTCGGAGTTGTTTTAACTTCGCTATTTTCACATTCAACCTTTGTACCGTTTTCAAAATCTTTTGTACGAGTAATACAAGTAACTTTTGAAATAGAAATAATACTTGCTAAAGCTTCACCTCTAAACCCAAGTGTGTGAATATCATATAAATCCTCTGTATCAGAAATTTTGCTTGTTGCGTGCTTTGAAAAAGCAAGCATAATATCGTCAGGATGAATACCTGAACCGTTATCTGCAATTCTAATATTTCTACATTCGTTAGAAATTTCTATACTAATTTTTGTAGCCCCAGCATCAATAGAATTTTCTACCAATTCTTTTACTACAGAGTAAGGTCTTTCGATTACTTCCCCTGCTGCTATTTGATTTATAAGGTGTTTTGATAGTTGCTTAATTCTATTCATACTAGAAATTTTATCACAAATTCATCCAAACATGTGATTTTTTATTTTAAAACAAAGTTTAAAATGATTGTATTATGAGAACAAATACAAAACGAAAACACGTTGAAGAGAAGAAAACGGAATTAAAGGTTGTACAAACCAACCCTATTAAAACAGTCGCATATAACGACATTAACTTAAAAAATTGGAAAGATTATCCTGAAGTTAAAACAGATACATTTTGGCAATTCCCAACAAGATTAAAGGAACACGGACACTCAAACGATTACCACGGTAATTATATCCCTCAACTTGCTCAACAGTTCTATGAGAGATATACAAAAAAAGGTGACGTTGTTCTAGACTTATTCTTTGGTTCAGGTACATCAGGTATCGAAGCTGTTAATATGAACAGACGTTGTATTGGCGTTGAATTAAAACAAGAATTAGTAGATTCTGTAAGTACAAAATTCACTCCAAAACAACTTGTAACAGACGTGAATATTATTTGTGGTGATTCTACAAGCAAAGAAGCTATGGATAAGGTTCAAGCAAGACTAGAAGTTATGGGCAAGGAAAAAGCTCAGTTTTTAATTCTTCACCCACCTTATGATGATATTATTAAATTCTCTGATAAGAAAGAGGACTTGTCTAATTGTTCTTCAACAGAAGAATTCTATGACTTGTTTGAAAAAGTTGCAAAAAACGGCTATGATATGTTAGAAAACGGACGTTTTGCGGCCTTGATTATCGGAGATAGCTACAAAAATTCAGAAGTTCAACCTTTAGGTTTCAAATGCATGGAAAGAATGCAAAAATTAGGTATGAAACTAAAAGCAACAATCGTTAAAGATATTCAAGGTAACGAAAGAGCAAAAGGCAGAACTGCTAACTTATGGAGATATAGAGCTTTGGCTGGCGGATTTAATATCTTCCAACACGAATATATCTTTATCTTCCAAAAATAAAAAGATTAAATTACATTATCCCCCTAGACAAAAGAAAAATGGCGACTCGTAGAGTCGCCATTAATCGTATAAATTAAAAGTTAAACATTAAAATTTAACAGTTACTTTATTACCGCTAGCATCTGTATAATTTCCAGCGACAATGTATATCCAATCAATAAATGCTATAATACCACCAAGAATACCAAAAGAAACAAGTGTTGCAAGTAATGTTAAAACTCCTGCAGTTGATCTTCCGTTATAAAAATGATGAGCACCAAAAATACCTAAAACACTACAAAATATGAATGTAGCTATCCATTGTTGGCTTGATTCTCTTTCCATTTAAAATCCTTTCTTTATTTTTTTTCAAAAGCTTCTTTGATAGAAACCTCGTAAGGGGCTTTTAAAATACCTTTTTCAGTAATAATACCTGTAATAAGTTCGTTTGGTGTTACGTCAAAGGCTGGATTTAAGAATTTGATACCCTCAGCACAAACTGTTTTACCGTTGATATGCGAAACCTCTTCGTGAGAACGTTCTTCGATAGGTATTTCTTTACCTGATTTAATGTTTCTATCGATTGTTGAAAGTGGTGCAGCAATATAGAATGGTACATTATGGTATTTAGCTGCAATAGCAACTGTATAAGTACCAATTTTATTTGCAGTATCACCGTTTGAAGCAATTCTATCTGCTCCAACCACAACCATATCAATCATACCCTTGCTCATAAAATATGAACACATACCATCAGTAATAAGAGTTACTGGGATACCGTCTGTTTTAAGTTCAAAGGTTGTAAGTCTTGCACCTTGTTGTCTTGGTCTTGTTTCGTCAGCAAAAACTTGAATTGTATTATCCTTTGCAAAAGCTGAACGAATAACTCCAAGTGCTGTACCATAAGCAACTGTAGCCAAGGCACCAGCGTTACAATGGGTAAGGATTGTTGCACCTTTTGGAACAACTTCTGCACCGTAATTACCCATTTTTTTATTAATTTCAATATCTTCATTCTCCATTTTGATACCGTTTTCAACCAATTCTTTTACGATACCGTCAATATCTGAAGTTGAATTTTCTATCAATTCTTTTTGTTTTTTACAAGCCCACATAAGATTTACAGCGGTAGGTCTTGAAGTTGCCATATAATCTGCTTTTTCTATTAATTTTTTAACAAATTCTTCTCTTGAAAGATTTTCTTTTTGAAGTTCTTGTGCGTAAAGTGCAACACCGTGTGCACCAGCAATACCAATTGCAGGAGCACCTCTAACAATCATTGTTTTAATAGCGTCGTACATTTCGTCGCCTGTTTTTACATCAACATATTTAAACTCGTAAGGCAAAATAGTTTGATCAATTAATCTTGAAAAATTATCGACCCATTCAATAGTTTTTATTTTGCTGTGAAATTCCATTTCTACTCCTAGCTATACAAATTTATTATCTAATTTCTATATCAATATTTTCGTTGTTTTCTTCTTTTTTAATACCTGAAAGAGCTTCATAAACATAAGCTGTAACAAGTCCTGTAAATGCATTCATTAAAGCTGATAATAAAGCAACAAAGATAATCAACATTATAAGAACGATAAATCCACCAAAGTTATTGAAGAAATACAATAAGAATGACGAATGAACTGGCATAAAGCTTAGTAATGCGTGAAAACCTTTAGTCAAAAGACTCAAGATAATATCTAGAGGTATAAATACAATTGAAAATGCAATAAATGATACGAAACCAACAACTGCACCAAAAATTGAACCCTCTCTTAAATCAAAAATACCAATCATGTTATTTCTTTTCATGTAATATAGAACACCACCACTAAGGAATAGCATTAATATAGTGAAAGAAAATACATTAATGTATGGAATAATTGATACTACGGCAAGTGCACCACCAGCAATAGCACTAAGAATTGCAATTTGTTTTAGTAATAATATATTAATATTCATAATTTAACCTCTCTTTTTTGTATAGTTATTTTGTCACAAGTTTATCGTTTACGCAACATCTAGCACAGCATATCCCCATGGCGATAGAATCAACTGTATCATCGAGTTTTGGTAAATCTTCTCGATTAAGTGTAATTTTTACCATTCTTTCTACTTCTTTTTTATCAGCTCTACCAAAACCAGTAAGATTTTGTTTTATTTCAAGCGGAGTAAATTCGTAGATAGGAATACCGTATTTTTCAAGCGACATAACGATTACACCTCTTGCCTCAGCTACAGGAATGATTGTTTTTTGGTTTTTAAAATAGAATAATTTTTCTATAGATGCCACATCTGGTTTAAACTTTTCGATGATAGTGCACATGTCCTCAAAGATTTCTAGGAGTCTTTGAGAGTCTTTTTTATCAGATTTAGTTTGAATAGAACCAGAGGAAACAAGCTCAAGATTATCTCCCTCAGAAGAAAGGAGAGAATACCCTACGATAGCCATTCCTGGGTCGATACCGAGTATAAGCATAAGGTCATTATACCAAATTTTTTAGCTAAAATCCAAACGTAAAATAATGGTAATAATTAAACAAAAAAGGTATGTGAACTTTTGTAAAGTGTATAAAAGACACTAATAGGTATAATCTTGAGAATTTGCGAAAAATTAATACAAAACAAACAGTTGACTTTTAAACTTATTACGTGCATAATATAAATGTGGATTGAAAGTGTAAAAAGAACACTAAATACATTTACTCTAAATTATATAAACTCCTAAAAAAATAAACACTAAAAGACCATTAGGATGCAGAAAACACCGCCTCAAAGGCGGCTTTTTATTGCGTATTTTTCGTTTGAAGATAGTTTTAATTCATGGTACTATTAACTTCGTTATGATATATCAAGGTCAAGTTCTAAAAATTCATTCGGACTTTTATTATGTGAATTCAGAAGAAAAAATTCACGAATGCAAGTTGAGAGAAGTTTTAAAAAAACAAAAACAACGTGTTGTTGTGGGTGATTTTGTTGAATTTGAGGACGAAAAAATAACTAAAATTTTACCTCGTAAAAACTTTATACCTCGACCATCTGTTAGTAACGTTGACCAAATGATTATTGTTTCTGCGGTAAAAGAGCCAGCCTTAGATTTTATGCAACTCAACAGATATATTTGTTTTGCAAAATATTATAATATTCCAGTAAAGCTTTGTTTTAACAAAAACGACTTATCTAAAGATGACATGTTAATCGAAAGAGTATTCTCAATTTATGAACCTCTTGGCTACGATATTGTTTTCACATCTGCACTTGAAAAATCAAACATTGATGAATTTGCAGAAATTTTAAAAGGCAAAACCACAGCTTTTTGCGGAAATTCTGGTGTTGGAAAATCAAGTTTGGTAAATGCAATAAATCCAAATTTGAACCTAAAAACAGGCTTAGTAAGTGAAAAAACAGAACGTGGCACACACACGACTCGTCATTGTGAAATCATAAAAGTAACTGATGATATAAAAATTGTTGATACTCCAGGGTTTTCAAACCTAAGATTTGATTTCATTTTACCGCAAGAAATAAGTGATTTATTTGTCGAATTTGATAAATACAAGGGTTTATGCAAATATTCTGATTGTATACATTTTCACGAAGACGGTTGTGCAGTTCTGCATGACTTGAGAGAAATTGCAGAAACTCGATATGAAAGCTATGTTGCTTTTGTAAAAGAAGCTCAAGAATATAAGGAAAAGGTAAAATATTCAGGAACAAAAGTAGAAACTTTTTCAAAAGAACATAATAATAAATCCATGGCGAAAATTAGTGCAAGAAAACGTCAGGATTCAAGAAAATTATCAAAACAAAAATTAGTAAAAGAGGACATTGAAAATGAAAAATTATATTGATTTAGTAGAAAAAAAATTAGATGAATACATCCCTGTACAATATCCAGAAGAGATATTCGAATCTATGAGATATAGCGTTCTTGCAGGTGGTAAAAGATTAAGACCAATAATGTGTTTAGAAACGTGCAAATTATTTGGCGGAAACATTGAAGATGCACTTCCAATTGCTTGTGCTATCGAAATGTTGCACGTACAAAGCTTAATCCATGACGATTTACCTTGTATGGATAACGATGATTTTAGACGTGGAAAACCATCAAATCACAAGGCTTTTTCTGAATCAACAGCTGTTTTAGCAGGCGATGCCTTAATTAGCTTTGGTATTCAAACAATTATCGAAAAATCTAAAAACTTATCACCAGAAAAAGTTTTAAAATTAATTGAACTTTTCTCAAACGCAGCTGGTGTATACGGAATTATTGCAGGTCAAATTGTTGATATTCAATCAGAGGGTAAGAAAATTGATGCAAAAACTCTTGAATATATTCACACTCACAAAACAGCTGATATGTTTAGATTTGCCCTAAAAGCTGGTGGCGTTGTTGCTGGTGTTTCTGATGAAGTTTTAGAACATTTGGATGAACTTGGTTTAAAATTGGGTATTGCTTTCCAAATTTGTGACGATATTTTAGATGAAACCTCAACATTTGAAGAAATGGGTAAAACTTTAGGAAAGGATGAAGTAGCTGAAAAGTCTACGTACACTAGATTATACGGATTAAAAGACTCTGAATGTAAAGTTGATTGCCTACTTGATGAATGTCGTGGTATACTAAACAAATACAATATAAAATCTGACGTGTTAGAAGAGATAATTTCTTCAATAGAGAGAAAGGCTAAAGTTAAATAATGGAACTAATTTCTGGATTAATATACAACAACGGTATAGAAGCACTTTTTGTAGGCTTAACAGCAGCAATAATTGCTCAAATAATAAAATTTTTCTTACATTTAATTGTACATAGAAAAGTTGATTTTAGAGTATTTACAACTACTGGCGGTATGCCTAGTTCACATTCTGCAGGTATGGTTGGCTTAGCTGTATCAGTTGGTATTATTGCCGGATTTGATTCTTTATATTTTGCAGTTGCAGCTGGTAATGCCCTTGTTGTTATGTATGACGCTGCTGGTATCAGAAGAGCTTCTGGTAAAATGGCTGTATGCTTAAACAAAATGATGGATGATTTTTACAATCACGATGCAGCAGCTATCGGAACAAAATTAAAAGAACTTCTTGGTCACACTCCATTAGAAGTTTTTGGCGGTGCTATTCTTGGTATCGTTTACGCATATTTTGTTCACTATTATCTTTTGTAATAACTAGAACCTAGTCAATATCATCATCTTTATGCTCTTTGATAACTTCATCAAGAACAGATACCATCATTTTTGTATATTCTTCAGGGTTGTTAATCGACAATTCTCTTAATTTGTCAAAAGATTTATCGTTTTGAAATTCTGCAGATTTCAATGCTTCTTTTGTACCCTCAATAATCGTTTTTGTAGGGTTAATACCCCTTTTATCAAACTTCATAGCCTGATTAATACTATCTTTTGACATTCCTATTAAAGTTTGTAATTCTTTACTATCTGAACCTAAATTATTGAACACGAAAGAAATTAACAATCTTGGTGCAATTTGATTTGTTGCCCAATTACCTTTTTTCAATTTTTCGGCAACCATACCAACAGAAGTTTCAACAGCAACATCCCTTGTTTGTGTTAAAACTTCATCTAACATGTCATAACCAGTTCCAGAGCCAGGAATAATTGTATCCAAAGCTCCTATTGCAATTTTTTCTGCTCCACTTATTGCTGAAGAATAAACAAGTTTTTTAAATGTTTTTGAATCAAAAGCATTTTCAGTTTTATATGACATTTTATCAGAACCATCTATAAGCATTTTTACGCCAGCAGTCGTAGCAGCTTTTGCAACAAGTTTTGCAAAGCCAGCTTCTGGAGCTGTTAACATAACTAAAGCTCCAAGTGCAGAACGAGTTGCACCTCTTACTGCCGCAGCACCAATAATTTGAGAACGGTTATATTTATCAACTCTTTCTTGAATATGATTTTTTGTACCATAAGCTTTTACATAAGCGTCATCATATTCCTTTTTCAATTCTTTAATATTTTTACCTTTACTTAAATTTATTGAAGTTTGTTTAGTTGTTTCTATTAAAAAATTTGCCATAAGACCATAGGCATTATATTTTTCTTGGTCAGACATTTTTTCTACGTCCATACCACTAGCTTTAAGAGTACTATTTAAGGTATCTTTTGAACCAATAATGCTTACAAGATTATTTTCTAAGTTATTTAAAATATCTTCTTTTTTAGTTGTTTTATTAAAATATGGAACTGAACCAGTATTTGCATAATAATTTGGAACTTTTTCAATTTTATCTTTAAGTTCACCATTATTTTCACTATAAATCTCTAAATCTTTTTTTAATTTAGCTGAAACAATATCAGATACCGATTTTGTTGTAATAGCCATATTAAATTGTTTGGCAGTTTTTTCATATTTTTTAATGTTGGATTGATTATAATCCACGCCAAAAATTTCTTTGAATTTATCAGTAAATTTATCTTCTTTTACTGATTTTTTCAAATCATTTATTTGTTCATTGTATTTGTTAATATCCTCTTGAACTAAAACGGCTCTATTGTTAGAGTTCCAAAGCATACTTACAGAATCAGCGATTTTTCCAGCCCATCCCTCTGATGCTAATTGACCATTAAGTGAAAGCTGTGCATCCTTACCAGCATTTAATAAGGACTCGGTTGTTACGTTGTATTGTTTTAATCTATTTGATTTGCCTGTAAAATTAATATTTGAATTGCGTTCAAAAGTGTCAGGTTTTTGGACAAAAGTACTTTGTCTAAACCCTTTTTGAATAGGTTTATTTTGAATTTTTATATTTGAAATATTTAAATTTGTTGAGATATTCAAAATACAATACACCTATAAATGAACACAACCTACCCCTACTTAAAGTACCAGACAAAATTTTTATTGCTATATTTTTAAAGACATGTTAAGTTTTTGTTACATAGCTAATAGTTAGAAATAACATGCTTTTTGAACTAATTTTAAATACTCAAAATATTATTTTTATAGTGGTTTTGCTATACTAAAATACGGAAAATTTAGGAGAAATAAAAATGATTAGATTAGGTATTTTAGGATACGGAAATTTAGGTAGAGGCGTTGAAAACGCTATGAAATTTAACGAAGATATTGAATTATGTGCTATTTTCACTAGACGTAATCCAAGTGATGTTAAAGTTAATTCTGATACACCAGTAGTTTCCGTTAATGAAATTGAACAATGGAAAGATAAAATTGATGTTTTGATTATTTGTGGAGGTTCAGCAACAGATTTACCTGTACAAACTCCAAAATATGCAGAAATGTTCAATGTGATTGATAGTTTTGATACACACGCAAGAATTCCTGAACATTTTGCCAATGTTGATAAAGTGGCTAAAAAATCAGGTAAAATTGCAATTATTTCTTTAGGTTGGGATCCTGGAATGTTTTCATTAAATAGATTATTCGGAAACATCTTACTACCAAATGGAAAGGATTATACATTCTGGGGTAAAGGTGTTAGCCAAGGACATTCAGACGCTATCAGAAGAATTAAGGGTGTTAAAAACGCAAAACAATACACAATTCCTGTAGAAAAAGCACTAGCTTCTGTAAGAAACGGAGAAAATCCTGAACTTACAACAAGACAAAAACACACAAGAGAATGTTTTGTTGTACTTGAAGAAGGTGCAGATGCAAAACAAGTTGAACATGAAATCGTAACTATGCCAAACTATTTTAGCGATTATGATACAACTGTTCACTTTATTTCAGAAGAAGACTTGATTAAAAATCATTCAGGTATTCCTCACGGAGGATTTGTAATCAGAAGCGGAGAAACTTCTAATGGTACAAAACACGTTATCGAATATAGCCTAAAACTTGATTCAAATCCTGAATTTACATCAAGTGTACTTGTTGCTTATGCAAGAGCAAGCTATAGATTAAACAAAGAGGGTCAATCAGGTTGCAGAACAATTTTTGATATTGCACCTAGTTATTTGACTAATAAAACAAATGAAGAATTAATTTCTACAATGCTTTAGAAATTAAGATATAGGTACAGAGGGGGAATTTGACTTCGTCAAATTCCCCCTCTTATTATTTTGTATTGAAACTGTATTACAAATATGTTATAATGTTAATACAATATCATAACAAAAGGAGTTTATTGTATGACACAATCAAATATCAGCATTCGTGTTGACAACAAAATAAAAGAACAATTTGACAGCCTTTGTAATGAATTAGGCTTAAATATGTCAACAGCTATAAATTTATTTGTTAAAACAGCAATCAGAGAAAAAAGAATTCCTTTTGAAATATCTTTAAATACTCCAAACTCAAAACTTGTTAAAGCGATTGAAGATACTGAAAACGGTATTGGTCTTTCAAAAAAATATGATACCGTTGAAGATGTAATGAAAGCAATGCTTGAGGATTAAAGATGTACAAAATTGTTTATACAAAACAAATGAAACAATCTTTAAAACTCATGAAGAAACGAGGAAAAGATTTATCAAAATTGCAAACAGTTCTTGAAATTCTTTCTGCCGGAAAACAATTACCTGAAAAATATAAAGAACACAATTTATCCGGAAATTATTGCAAATACAAAGAATGCCATATTGAACCTGATTGGTTATTAATTTATAAAATAGAGTGCGATATTTTAGTTTTAACGTTAGTTTGTACTGGTTCACATAGCGATTTATTTTAAAATATTACTAAAATGACATGAACCTTTAAATATGATATTATCTTGGTATGGCTATTTTATCAGATGACGAAGAAAAAATAAAGGAAAAACCGAAAAAAAATCCTGTCATAAAAGCAGAAACTATTGCTTATGACAGAGTTTTTGAAAACTCTATTCGTCCAAAGTCTTTTGATACTTATGTTGGTCAAACAGCCTTAAAAGAAACCCTTAAAATTTCAATTGAAGCAGCAAAAAAAAGAAACACAACGCTTGACCATGTTTTATTTTATGGTCCACCAGGGTTAGGAAAAACTACCCTTGCAGGAATTATTGCAGAAGAACTTGGCACATCTGTTAAAATTACTTCAGCTCCGTCTTTTGAAAGACCCCGTGATATTATTGGGGTTTTAATGTCTTTAAAAGAGGGTGAAGTTTTATTTATTGATGAAATTCACCGTTTGAATACTGTTACGGAAGAGATTCTTTATCCAGCAATGGAAGATTTTTATCTTGATATGATGACAGGAAAAACTCAAACAGTAAAAACTATGAGAATTAAACTTCCTAAGTTTACTCTTGTAGGTGCAACTACAAAAGCTGGCGGAATTTCAAGCCCTCTAAGAGATAGATTCGGTTTTGTTCATAGATTACAATTTTATACTGTCGATGAATTAACTCAAGTTATTTTGAGAACAGCTAAAATTTTAAATATCGAAGTTTCGCAAGATAGTGCAAAAGAAATTGCAAAACGTTCTCGTGGAACTCCTCGTATCGCAAATAGATTGCTAAAAAGAGTTGGCGATTTTGCCATTGTAAAAAATGATGGTAAGGTTGATTTAAATTTAACAAATGAATCTTTATCTGTTTTAAAAATTGACGAATATGGTCTTGATGAAACAGATAGGAATATGCTTATGTTTATCATTGAAAAATACAATGGCGGGCCAGTTGGCTTGGATACAATTGCAGCAGCCTTGGGTGAAGATGTTCGTACAATTGAAGATGTTTGCGAACCTTATTTACTACAAGCTGGATTGCTTGTTAGAACTCCTCGAGGTCGTAAAGTTTCACCAGAAGCTTATCGCCATTTTGGAATAAAGGAAGTTTAATGAAAAAATTATTTATACTTTTTATCTCAATGTTTATGTTTTGCTGTTCTTGTTTTGCAATTCAAGACGATAAAGTTTTGAATGCAGAAACAGGCTTTGTAAAACATATTGATTATGTTGAAGAGGGCGAAACTAATAAACAAATAGTTGACGTTGTCGTTAAATCAGGTGATTTTAAAGGTCAAGAGGTTGAAATAGAAAATGTTTTGACTGGAAACCCTTACTATGACATTCTCTTAAAAAAACATGATAGCGTCGTTTTGCACTTGGAAGATTCTGATGATGGAATGCAGTTTTATATTTCTGACATAAAAAGAGTTCAAGGCTTGTATTTTTTACTTGGCGTATTCTTTTTATTAGTTGTACTGGTTGGGGGTAAAAAAGGCTTTATGAGCCTTGTTGCGACTGGACTTATTGTATGTCTTGTTGTTTGGTTTTTAACTCCAATGATTTTAATGGGATTTAACCCGATTGTTGCAACCGTTATTCTTTGTCTTGTGTCATCGGCAATTGCTGTATATTTTGTCGGTGGAATCAACTTTAAGAGTACTTCTGCCGTGCTTGGAACGGTGTCGAGCTTGGTTATTGCATCAATAATGTCATGTATCGTTATTGCTATTTCTAGACTTACCGGTTTTTGTTGCGAAGAAGACGTATTCTTGTTTACCGCTCATCCTGAATTGAATTTCGTTGGAATTTTAACTTCTGCAATGATGATTTCAGCCTTGGGTGCTGTTATTGACGTTGCAATGTCTATTGCAAGTACTATTAATGAGATTTATGATTTGAATAATAAAATGACCTTGAAAGAACTTTATTGCTCTGGTATGAATGTCGGAAAAGATATTATTGGTACTATGACAAATACATTGATTTTAATGTATTTGGGCGGTTCTTTACCATTAGTACTTTTAGCTCACAATATTGATTTGATGAAATTCTTTAATTTGAATATGGTAGTTACAGAAATTTCTTCAGCCCTTGTCGGCAGTATTGCTCTTGTTGTTTGTGTTCCTGTTACTGCAATTATTACGGCATATTTGTTGGAATTAAAAAAGAAAAATCTTGATAAAAATGTAGATTTTGAATTTGACGAAATAGACGAAGATACAAAAATTGATTAGTAAATAGACTCTTTGAAAAAAATAAATTGATGATATAATAATTTATGGTAAAAGAGGAAATAATAATGATTGAAATGCGTGTAATGGGTATTGCCCTAGATACAAGAACAGGTTCACCAATTGTAGTTTTGCATGATAAAGATAATAGAAAAGCTTTGCCTATTTGGATTGGCTCAGCCGAAGCAAGTGCAATTATTAGAAAAATTGAAAATCTTGTTGTAGCAAGACCAATGACGCACGACTTGATTATAAACATAGTAAAACAATTAGGCTATAGAATTGATAGAATTGAAATAGCTGATGTTGAAGAAGATACTTACTATGCATCAATTTATATTGTAGATAAAGAAGGCAACGAAGAAGCTATCGACGCAAGACCATCAGATGCTATCGCAGTTGCAATAAGAGTTGATGCACCGATAATGATTTCAGCAAGCGTGCTTGCAACAGGTTCTGTTTCAACAGATCCAAGCAAGGACGAAGAAGAAGCAGAGGAATTTAAAAGCTTCGTACAAAGTTTGAAACCATCAGACTTTGAAAAAATGTTGAAAGATAAAGGCGAAACAGAAAAAGATAACTAGACTTGAAAAGCCTTAAAAATAGGTTATAATAAATAATACAGAACATTGAAAATGAAATAAAACTTTGAAAGATAGTGTTTTAATCACTATCAAAATCAAAAACGACGTGGGGACGTACTGGCTTTTGACGCCACGCGGCGAGCGGTGAGGCAAGCCGAGAAAACGAAGTTTTCGAGGTGGAGTCGAGGTTAACGGATTGGCTTTGTGAAGACAAAGACAAACAGGTTAACCGAGCGGAGCCGTTATCATAGTTCCACAAACGACGTGGGGACGTACTGGCTTTTGACAGGACGTTTGTTGGAAACAGGTTGCGAGTCCGAGAGCTGTTCTCGGTTATCAACGAGCAAACTAAAATGAATGCTACAGATAACGTTGTAGTTGCTGATTTTTCAAGAGCTAACGCTCTAGCTGCTTAATTAACGCAGTTCAGCCTCTCATAGTTGCCCAGCTTGCCGGTGCTATGGGACCACCCATGCAAGATGCAGTATGTTGATGATAGTAGACATATCAAGATAACTATTAAGGTGCGTATCACTAAAAAAGACTTTGTTAAAATTGTAGAGGTTTGTTTTTTCCTTGATTTTAACGAGAGAAATAAAAACTACATTCGTAGAGGCTTGTTTACTTCCGTTTTGGACAGGGGTTCGACTCCCCTCGTCTCCACCATTATTTCAAAGTTTTATTGTCGAACCCGACAGGGGTTCTTCCCTCTCAAGAAAATAATATTAATATATACAAAAATCTAAATACGACCCAATTATGTCAAATTGGGTCGTATTATTGAGATATTTTTAATTAGTTTTATTTGCTTTGAGCAATTGAATTAAATTTTTCACGAAGTGAATTAATTTCGGTTTCTATTGTACTAATTATTTCATCATTTGATTTAGAAAAAATTTCAATATCTTTTTTGAAATGGTTTATCCATTTGTTTTCTGGTTTAATTGAATAAATTGAAAGAACTAATTTTTCTTTAAATTCAAGAGCAAAAAATAAAGAATAGTTTGTTATATTATTCGAAATTTTTAAACTTTCATTGTTTATAATTTCTTTTGGAATAAATCTTACAACACAGTAATTTTTACCGTTGTAACCAAAATCTTTAGCATCTGCATTTTGCAAATTCATTTTTTCGTCTTTTACAACTTCACGCATAATATCAAAAATATCATTTTGAAATTCTGAAGTATACTCTTTCATCAAATTAAAAACATCTTTATATTTAGAATAAATTTCTCTACATTTATTTTTTGTTTCTTTATCTAGCATTGTATATTTCTCCTTAAGTATATCTGTGTATTGTTTTATTGATTGAGTAGCATTATCATTTTGGTTCATTGATTTTAATAAATCCAATAATATATAATAAACCTCTTTATATGTTATTGGATTATAACAATTAAGGGCTTTTGTTAATTGTTCTTCTGTTGGTAGATTAATATCAAGAAAAATATATTTTTGATTGTTATAATCTTTAAATTTTGAATACTTTTCTATAAATTTTTTATAATCCTGACATTGTCCACCGTGTTCTATAGAACCATACTTGTTTTCAATTACGCAAACAAAATCATTGGTATAAAGTAATAAATCAATTCTACGCTGTTCATTTGTGCAAACTTCTGTTTTTATGTTCATTGAAGTTGTATCTATATTAGATGTATCTATATTGGCTTCTTCTAAAAATCTTTTTAAAAATTTATCGCCAAGATTATGATTTTCATTTGGATTCAATAACCAAGCTAGGAAATTTGAGTGTCTAATTTCATGATTATCTAATTTTAACACTTTAAAAATATTAAATTTGCTGTTTTCTTCTTCTTTTATATTTTTTATATATTTTTGCAAGTTTTTTATTTCTTCATCGTTCAAAAATTTATTCAATTCTTCTCGTAGCAATTCTTTTGTCATTTTTATACCTTTCTTATTTTTCATTAAGCATATCACAAATAGTCTTAGTCTTTGGTAAAATTAAAAACCAATACTATTAGCAAGTTCTTTTGATTTCTTAACTTTAACTTCATCTTCAAGCATTTGTTTCAGGTCTTCGACGTCATCAGTCCCTAAAAAATCAATTTTCTTTTTAACTGTTGAAATCACCAGCTGTTAAACCTTTTATATTTGCAAAATCAATATCGACATCTTTATTAAAAAAGTGTTTAAAACCTAGTTTTACCTGTTCAGTTGTCATATATTTAAATTTGATTTTAAAAGTAAATCTACGTAAACTTGCTTCATCAAGAGAATCCATAAAATTTGTAGTACAAACAAATGGATAAGGATGAGCTTCCATCCAAGTAAGCATTTCATTTACTTGTGTAATTTCCCAATTTCTTTGAGCATTGGTTCTTGATTGCAAAAATGAATCAGCTTCATCAAATATCAATAAGGCTTTTTTGTCTTTAGCATCTTTAAACGCCTTTGCGATATTTTGCTCTGTTTCCCCAACATACATTGAAATTAAATCAGACGCTTTTTTAAAAATAACTTCCAAACCTAATTTATCAGCAAGTTGTTTTGCATATTCGCTTTTTCCAGTTCCAGCTTCACCATAAAGGCAAAGTGAAAAATTCAATTTACCAGTATTTTTAATTTTTTCACTCAAATCTTCAATATTAAAATCTGTATTTACAAGATTTATATCATAATTTTTAGATTTATTATTCAAATTAGATTTTTCTTTAATATCATGACCTCTATTTAGCAATTTTACTTGATTTTTAACAAAATCTTCAAATTTATTCTCCTCAGAATTTGTTAAACGAGTTAGCTTTATTGCATTTGTTATAATTGAAGAAGACATATCATATTTTTTACTTAATTCTAAAATTTTTTTGTCAGATATTTTAAAATTACTCTTTTTAAATTCTTTCTTTAAAAACTTTATTTGAATATCATCTTTTAATTCTTCAAATTTTACAGAATAAGTAAAGCGTCTTAAATATGCTTTATCCATGTTATAAATATCATTTGTTGTCCAAATTATAGGTGTAGTATTTTCCTCTAACAATTTATTTACAAAAGCTTTCGATTCTGTTTTTCGGTTAAACATTGTGTCTGTGAATACATCTTCTGCTTCGTCAAATAGAATTATTTGACTTGTTTTAAGGTTTTTAAATAGTGCTGTTTTTAGTTTTAAATTTGTAAGTCTATTGTATCTATTAACTTCATCACCATCTTTATCTTCATAAATAACTTCATAGATAGGTAATTTTAAAGTTTTTGCAATAACTTTTGCCATTTCAGTTTTTCCTGTACCAACTGCCCCATAGAAAAGAATATTTATTCCTTTTTCTTTTTGAGTAATAGAATTTTTTATAATAGTTTTTACTGTATTTAATTCATCTTTTAAATGACTAAAATCACGAGTATTTAAAGCCGTTTTCGATTTAATTCCTATAATTTTTTCACAAAGACTTTCCTTAGATACATTTGATTCATCCATAAAAATATTTTGAATATAACCAGAAAGTGCATCATATTCTAAAAATCCAAATTCTCTTAATTTATAAATAGACAAAACTATTTTACTTGATTTTTTTAAACAAATTTTGATACTATCTACAATTTCATTATGTTGAAAGCTTTTATTGAATATACCCAAACAAGAACTAAACGTAGCACTTATTTCTCTTCTGACAATAAAACCTAAAACTTCTTTTTCAATTTCAGACAAATTGAATATTTTTTGGATAGTTAATAAAATATTTTCTCTTTGAGAGATTTGAACATTTTTTAGCTTATTATATTCCTTTTTTAAAAACGAAATGTAGATATTTATTTTGTCATTAGTTGATTTTCGGTTAATATTCTCATTATCATCAAATAAATTTAAGTTAAAATTTATACTTAAATCATCATAACAATCATTTAGTACCTCTGTAAGTCTTTCTATATTTTTTCTTTTTGCCGGTCTAGTTCTTGCACTTGACAATCCTTCAATCAAGTACTCAAGTAGCTTCTTTTGTTCAAATTCTTCTAGCATAATATCTCCTTATCTGTTTTTATTATAAGAGGGTATTATGTCAGATTAGGACGTATGTTTTTATCTTTTAGGAATCCAATTTATTTCTTTAGATTTATCAAAGCCCTTTAAAAATTCATTACAATCCTTAAATGGTTGATAATTCACATCTAGAAATCTTTTTGATGCACCATATTTATTTGACGGATGAGATGAACGTGAAATTTTTATATATTTAGTATTTAATTTCTTTTCCTTTGCAATTGTCAATAGAGTTAATTTATTGGCTTTACTTCCCCACAACATTATAAATAGTGGTTGTTCTGATTTTATTTTTTTATTAATTAAATTTTTAATTATTAGATTAACAATAGGTTTCCATTTTTTTATGTGTTCTGCTTGATTATCATGATTATACGTTAATGCTGTATTTAACAAAAGAACACCTTGCTCTTTCCAAGATGATAAATTTGTATAAAAACTATTATTATCTTCAAAATTACCAATTTTTGTAAAGATATTTTTTAAAGAATCACTTGCATTTGAACTACCATCCTTATACGAAAAAGCTAATCCATGAGCTTTTTCTCCATTAGGATATGGGTCTTGCCCCACAATTACAGCATTTGTCTTTTCAGAAGTTAACCCCAAAAGAGCATTAAAAATATCATTTTTATCAACCGGTGTTTCTCTATTATCAATACACCAGTTAATATCATTAAGAAATGGCTTAATATCTTCTTTTGTTAGCCATCCATTTTCTATTAATAATTCAAATTTTTCCATTTTTACCTCTTTCTTTTTATTAATAAAATATATAATAAATTATTTTAACCGATTATTCATTTATCCACAATAAAAAATTTCCCTACGAGCCAGTAGTCACGTTCTTCGGCATTTTTAACGGTTAAACTAATCTATGCACGCTCATTATTTTTATATCGAAAGATTTGTGTTATTCTTTATTTATAGCGATTTATTTAGGAATTTTTAATGTCATATTCTCCCACAGTTAGCGTTGTAATGCCCATTTACAATCACTCAAAAACTCAATTGGCTGAAGCCATTTATAGTATCCTAAATCCAACTTTCCAAGATTTGGAACTGATTATTATTGACGGAAGTTTTAATAACGAAAACTTCAATTTTGTTTCCTCAATAAATGATGCAAGAATTAGATATTTTAAGACAAAAGGTTACATAAATTGTCTAAATTTTGGTGTCGAAAAATCAAAAGGCAAATATATTGCAAGAATGGATTCTGACGATTTTTCTTATCCGACTAGAATAGAAGAACAAGTTTCTTTTCTAGAGAACAACCCTGACGTTGACATTTGTTCTTGCTTGGTCAAATTTTATGGTGATGATATTGATGAAAAGATTTCAGAACACAAATACCAAGTAACTTTGCTAAATTTTATAAACCATCATGAATTTGTCCATACAGCAATGATGTTTAGAAAAAGTATAAATGTACATTATGACAATCTTAAACCTGTAGAAGATTGTTTATTATATAGAAAATTACTTCTTACTGGTTACAAATTTGAAATCATAGATAAAGTATTGCTAAAAAGTTTTCACTCGAGAAATTCTATTGAAACAAAATATCCTAAATACATTTTGTTTCAGCTTGCGAGGATAAATATTTACGCATTATCAAAGTATTATGATTTTAAGCTTAGCTTTGTTGAAGACATTTTTAAGAAAAGAGAGTTTTCAAAATCTGAAATTATTGAATTTTTAAATTTGGTACATTTTTTAAACTCTAAAATAAAGCCATTTGATTTGGATATAATTAAAATTACAACATTATATTTTTCTTACATTTTATCAAGATACAGAAATAAATCTTTCTTGTTATTAGAACCTTTGTTCTATAAAACATTTTTCAAATCATATTTAATAACGTTCTCAAAAGACTTTTTAAAAAATATTTTTTCTATAACAAACGAATACCGCCATGCCAGTAAACGAAAAGAAAATAAACAAAAAGTTTTAACTGTTTTTGGAATTAAATATAGATTTAAAAATAAAAAATAAGTTATTTAATTTGACTATAGCTATTCATAACATCTAAGAAAAACTTCAAGTCTTTTTCCTGTGAATTATCTAAAATCTTTTCAATATCAGCTCTAAAATATTTTTCTGGGGTATATTCACTAAAATCAAAAAGTTCTCTTTCTGTTGTGTTTAGAGCATTTGCAATCTTTTCAAGAGTTTCTGCTGTCATAAAACGTTTACCTCTTTCAATATTGCTTAAATTTGGTTTATCCATGTTTATTAATTCTGCCAACTTTTCTTGGGAAAAACCAAGTTGTTTTCTCAAAGTTTTAATTCTTAATCCAAGTTTTTCTTTTAATGTTGGCATTTTTATCCCCTTTATTTAAATGTAGCGGATAAAAAAACAAAATAAAAGATACTATTTTGCTAACTTTCTTGACTTAATTAGTGTTTATTGCTAATATTAATCTAACCTAGTTATCACAAATACTAATTTTAAATGCCAAAATAGTAGCAAGTTATCATATTTCCTCAAAGAAAGGACTCATTCATGAATAAAATTTTATTAAATGATATTTTTCACCTTTCAGAAGATGAATTAAATAATACAAAAATAAGATTTATTTACGATGAGGATGATAAAGACGTATGGAAAATATATGAAGATGAATTTAAAAATAATAGCAATGAAAACGAGATTACTGATATATGGTTTTTGTATAAAAAAGAAAATCAACCAAACCTGTTCCATGAGGGGAATTTAGCACTTTGTTTTTTAAAAATGAAAGGCACAGAAGATAACTGGTTATTTGTTAGTGCAAAAAGAATAAAAGAAAAATTAGATAATAAAGATAACGGCGTACACTACAAGGGCGAAGATTACGAAAAGCTATCAAAGTTTATAAGAAAACTAGTTATAAAATATAAAAAAGCAAAAGGTGAACAATGCCAATCATATTGGGCAAACAATGACAATCACTTTATCCAAAAATTAGAAGTTTTGAGTTTAGACCAAATATCTGCAGATTACCATAGTAAACAAATTTTAAAAAGAATAATTAATACATCTTCTAAAAAGCAATTAGATACTTATGTAGATGTAATTTCAGCACTACAAAAACACCTATAAAAATAGTTAAACAAAACAATTATTCACATACCAATTTATAAATAATTGTAAACATACCACTTAAATCTTGGCAATTTTCATGGTTTAGCTCTTTTTTATAAGGCAACGTATTATTGTGTAAGTGAGGTAGAACTATGAATATAAATCCAGTCAATATTGTAAATACTGCAAAAACAGCCATGAACAAGATTGCCCCAAATTTTAAAGGTAACGAAAATGCTGTTAACAACAAAGGTTTAAAAGCTGATACTGTACAAATTTCTAAGTCGTCAGCTAACGCTACACCTGAAACTAAAATGCTTTCTGCTGTTAACAAAATTCTTGATGAAGATTTAAAACTTGAAAAAGGTCAATCCATTGTTGTTAAAGCCGACAAAACTCATGTACCTTTCTTAAAAGTATTCGCAGAAGAAGCTTACAAACGTGGGGCAAAAGATGTTCACGTAGAAATTGCTCAACCTGAAATTGATGCACTTCAAAAGAAATATTGCAAAGAACCTGATTTTGCATACAAGAAAAAACGTGCCGAATACTACGAAAAACAAGGTGCTAAAACTATAACTTTTGATGCAAATAACGACCCATACAAATTATCAAAACTTTCTGCTCAAGAAACAGAAGAAGTTAAAAAGACTGTAAAACCTGAAATTCCTGAACATGTACAAAAGAAATTATCAGACGCATTCAATGAAAAAGAAGTTTTTCACACATTATTAAATGTTCAAAAAGGTCAACCAATTTCAATTTCAGCAGAACGTGAACACGAAAAAAATGTTTTAAAATTCGTTGAATACGCATACAAAAACGGTTCAGGTCCAATCGACGTAAGCTTTAATGAACCAGGAGATCCTGTCGGTAAAGCAAAATTAAAATACGCTTCAGAAGAATCGTTAAAGGATGTTCCATCTTATGTTGCAGATACTTGGAGAGAAAGAATCGACAGAAAAACTGCAAGATTATTCCTTGAAGGCAAAGACCCAGAGGGCATGGCAGATGTAGATCCTAAACGTATCGTAATGCAAACAAAAGCTGTTCAAGAGGTTGTAAAACCTATCAGAAAATCAGGTCCTGAAAGTCAATGGAATATCATTTATGCACCAACAACAATGTCTGTTAAAAAGACTTATGCAGATATTCCTGACACAATGAAAGCTCTTGAAAAAGCAGCCGATGATGCTAAAAATATTAACCGTGTAGGCGGACTTGATGCTCACGCTGCAAAATTAGAATCAGTAGCTGATAAAATGAACAAATATCAATTCAAAGAAATTCATTTCTACAGCATTGACCCTGAAACTAAAAAACCTGATGGCAAAACTGATTTGCACGTAGGCATGCACGAAAAATCAAGATTTAGAGCAGCAGCAAAAGAAACTGACGACGGTGTAAGATACATGGCAAACACTCCGACAGAAGAAGTTTTCTCATCACCTGACAAAACTAAAACAAATGGTTGGGTTTCAACAACATTACCTCTATGCTTGAATGGTAACCTTGTTGAGGGTATCCGCATGAGATTTGAAAATGGTAAAGCAGTTGAAGTATATGCTGACAAAAACCAAGAACTTTGGAGAGAACATATCAATTCTGCAAAAGGCGGTGATATGTTAGGTGAAGTTGCACTTGTAGCTGATTCTCCAATCTTTAAAACAGGTAGAGTATTTAACAATACGCTATTAGATGAAAACGCTGCTTGCCATATCGCAGTTGGTGCTGGTTTTGATGATTGTCTAGACGGTGCTCAAGACATCAAGGACTACAAAGAAAGACAAAAATACATGGATAAAAACAACATCAACGATTCAAATATCCATACCGATTTCATGATTGGTGGACCAAATGTTGTTGTTGAGGGTATCACAGCAGACGGTAAAAAAGTAACTCTTATCCAAGATAACAAATTCCAAATTTAAAAAGAATTTTAAAAAGTAAAAGAGGGGCAAAAATCTTCGATTTTTGCCCCTCTTTTCTTCTCAAAAATAACTCTAAAATAACTCATTCTTAGGGCATGAAAATTTTACAAAAATTTTTAAATATTAACATTGAGTAATAGAAATTTACAAAATATTATATTTCGTTATTTATTGTAAAATTTGTAAATCCGACCTTTTCGCACTATATAAACCTTTAGGTTAATTTGTCTAAATCTTATGGGTTAAATTTTAAAAAATTATCTTCCAAACAATAAAATTATGAGGTATAATTAAAGGAACAAATAAGGATAGCATGTGTGAATTTATTAAATGCATCTATTGGAAGAGACATACTTATTTGAACTATTTAAAAAAGACCTCGGGACAGGAATTTGGGAATCTAAAATTACAATAGCATAATAATTTATCCTATTTCTGCCTTTTTAACAAAAAAGGAGATTAGTAAATGCCACAATTAGAAAACGGAAATGTTGTAAAAATTAATGAAAACGTTGGTTCAAATTCGAACGTAACAAAACCAGCATCGTTAAATTCAGTAAAAAACAACATTAAAGCTTTTACATCAAAAATTGCTGTTAAAAATGTAAAAATCATTAAAAAAGACGGTACATTAGAAGATTACAATATCGATAAAGTTGTTAAAGCCGTTAAAAAATCTGCTGCAAGAATGTTAGTAGATTTTACAGACCAAGAAATTGAACAATTATGCAATTATGTAAATTGGAGTGTTGTAGAAACACGCCAAAGTGAAATCGAAATCTTCAAAATGCATTGTATCGTAGAAAATGCACTAGAAGCTGTAAATCCAAAAGTTGCAAAAAGCTACAGAAATTACAGAGATTACAAAATTGATTTCGTAAATATGCTTGATAAAGTTTATCAAGAAAGCCAAAAAATTATGTACATTGGAGATAAAGAAAACTCAAATGCTGATTCAGCTTTAGTTTCAACAAAACGTTCTTTAATCTTCAACCAATTAAACAAAGAATTATACAAAAAATTCTTTTTAACTGTTCCAGAATTACAAGCAACTCGTGACGGTTACATTTACATTCACGATATGTCAGCAAGACGTGACACAATGAACTGTTGTTTATTCGACGTTGCAAACGTATTAAAAGGTGGCTTTGAAATGGGTAACCTTTGGTACAACGAGCCAAAAACATTAGAAGTTGCTTTTGATGTAATTGGTGATATTGTAATGGCAGCTGCAAGTCAACAATATGGTGGTTTCACAGTTCCAGAAGTTGATAAAATTTTAGCTCCATTCGCACAAAAAACTTATAACAAAAATTACCAAAGATACATTGACATGGGCGTAAGTGCTGAAAAAGCTGATGAAGAAGCTTACAAAGATGTTGAAAGAGATTTCCACGATGGTTTCCAAGGCTGGGAATACAAATTCAACACAGTAGCATCTAGCCGTGGTGATTATCCATTTATCACAATGACAATGGGCTTAGGTACTGAAAGATTTGAAAAAATGGCATCAAAAATGATGTTAAAAGTAAGAGAAGAAGGTCAAGGTAAAAAAGGTAACAAAAAACCTGTTTTATTCCCTAAGATTGTATTCTTATATGACGAAAACTTACACGGCAACGGCGGTGAGTTAGAAGATTTATTCCAAGTTGGTGTTGAATGTTCTAAAAAAGCTATGTATCCAGATTGGTTGTCAATGACTGGTGAGGGCTACATCGCTAGTATGTACAAAAAATACAAAAAAGTTATTTCACCAATGGGTTGCAGAGCATTCCTTTCACCTTGGTATGAAAGAGGCGGTATGAAACCTGCTGATGAAAACGAT
>ERZ808275.201-NODE-201-length-32893-cov-6.223826_pt1 | contig 32893 bp, 28 predicted proteins | sample MGYA00520894_ERZ808275 | MGnify/ENA primary metagenome ERZ808275 (study PRJEB31516, sample SAMN03275598) | gut metagenome | biome: mammalia-associated habitat; material: feces | host: Papio cynocephalus | place: Kenya | collected 2012-08-03 ... | reverse complement strand
AAAAGAAAGACAAGTAGTCTTTCAAATTCTAAGTTTAGGGAAAGAAAAAACACCGCTGGAACGGTGCTTTCCCTAATTTTTTAGCGGAGTAGGCCGTTTATAGGCTTCTACCACTTATATTATATGAAATCAATAGCGCTTTATCAATAAATTTTTAAAAATTAAGACTAATTTTCATTGTTTGTTCATTTACTAGTTGGAAGGGATTGCAAAAAATCTTTTATCAAAAAAGAACAGAAATGAGGAAAGGTATATATATGGTTATGATAGCCAATATTTCCTTTTACGATTTTGATGCCAAAACTAATTTCTGGATAATCGTTACTAGTTATAAGTGTAGATAATGATTTAGCATTATTATTTCCCGCTTTCACTTCAATAGGTACTAAATAATCTTGTAGTCGAACAAAGAATTCTTCCTGCAAAGTTGAATTTTCTTTTTTAAAATAGAACAAATCATAGCCAGATTTAATAAGAGCTTCTGCAACTATGCTTTCAAACAAACCACCTTTATAGACCCCTAAGTTTTTATTCCTACGGAAATCAAGAAGTGCTTCATCATCTAGTTGAGAAAGAAGTAGACCACTATCGGCATAGTAGAGCACAATTGATCCATCAAAAATATTTCCTTTTAAAGGAAGACTTGGTTGCTGTAAAGCATGACAAATATTCACAATTCCAGCGTCTTCTAGCCATTCAAATGTACCGCGATAATCTTGGTATTTAGCGCCTGAACGAACTTTAGAAATTTGAAATTTCTTATTTTCTTTTCCTAATTGAAATGGAATAGAGCGAAATACGTTTGTAATACGTGACTTGTCTAATCCAACAGCGTATTTTCTTATATCTGATTCATAACCAATAACAATTTGACGTTGAATTTCTAAAGTATCTTCAAAAGTCTTTTTTTCAACAAAGTTTTTAACAACATCAGGCATCCCGCCTGTAATGCAATAGTCAATGAATAAATCGTCATATATTTTTAATACTGTAGGAGAAAAAGGAGTTAAAGATTTCATGTGAGATAGAATATCTTCTTTTATTGAATTATCATAACCTAAAGCCCACAGATATTCTTCAAAATCAAAAGATTTCATTTCAATTTCTGTTTTATAACCTACACTGATGCTGGATATTTCTTTATAATGAATTCCTAATAATGAACCGCTACAAATCACATCATAATTTCCGTCCTCTGAAAAAAATTTCAAGGAAGTTGTAATATCAGGGAACTCTTGAATCTCATCGAAAAATATAAGCGTTTTTCCTGGTAAAAATCGATAAGAAGGTTCAATTCTTGAAATATTTTTAATAATACTTTCAACTGAATATCCATTCTCAATGACTTGCTTATAAACAGGATCGGAAACAAAATTAATCTCGATAAAACTTTCATAGTTTGCCTTTGCAAAGACACGAATTGATTGTGTTTTTCCAACCTGTCTAGCTCCTTTTACGATTAAAGGCTTGTGATTTTTATTTTTTTTCCATTCTAAGAGAAAGGAATCAATTTTTCGTTTTAGATACATAAATTAAATCCTCCTTATAGGTATTATAGCATATTTTCAAGAATTTTAACAAAGCAATCACTAAAAAATGAGCGAGTTTTTTTGAAAATCCGCTAAAAAATGAGCCACTTTTTTTGGAAATTCACTAAAAAATGAGCGAGTTTATAAATTTGCTAAAGAATTGGATGTTTATTTTGAAGGTAAACATTGGGTTACATAATAATTATTATATATAATTTATATAGTTATAGGGATGTTTATCTTTTCGCAAGAATATGATTATGATATAATATTTTTTGCATGAAAGTAGGGATACTATGGAAGAACAAATGTTAAAAAGACTAGAAGCAAGTGTACTTCGTTTACAAGAACTTGATCGTTTGCTTCTTGAACAAGAAGTATTAAGTGATCGTCATCGCTATAGAGACTTAGCAAAAGAAAGAGCAAATTTAGAACCAATTGTTGAAAAATATGAAGAGTATAAAAAAGTGTCCGCTAATAAAGAAGACGCTTTATTAATGTCCAATGATTCGGATCTAGAAATTGCGCAAATGGGAAAAGAAGAATATAAAACATTATCAGAGAGAGAAACAGCATTAATTGAGGAAATGCGGATTTTAATGATTCCTAAAGATCCTAATGATGATAAAAATATTATTGTTGAGATTCGTGGTGCAGTCGGTGGAGATGAAGCGGATTTATTCGCCGCTGACTTATTCCGTATGTATACTCGTTATGCCGAATCACAAGGTTGGAAAATTCAAATGATTGATGAAAACACTTCTGGACTAGGTGGTTTTTCTTTAGTTTCCTTTATGATTAAAGGTGATGGCGCTTATTCTAAATTAAAATTTGAATCCGGTGCACACCGTGTTCAACGTGTTCCAAAGACGGAAAGTCAAGGAAGAATTCATACCTCCGTTGCCACCGTTCTTGTAATGCCAGAAGCAGAAGAAGTAGATGTCGTAATTAATCCTAATGATTTACAAATTGATACCTATCGTTCCCAAGGTGCTGGTGGACAAAACGTAAATAAAACGGAATCTGCTGTACGTATCACCCATATTCCGACGGGAATTGTCGTTGCTTGCCAAGTTGAAAAATCACAAATTCAAAATAGAGAAATCGCAATGAATTTATTAAGAGCCCGTGTTTTAGCGGCAAAAGTGGCGGAACAAGAAGAAAGAATTGGTAACGAACGTCGATTAAAAGTTGGAACTGGTGAACGCTCAGAAAAAATTAGAACGTATAACTACCCGCAAAATCGTGTTACAGATCATCGTATCGGCTTAACAATTCAAAAATTAGATCGCATTATGGAAGGCGAATTAGATGAAATTATTGAAGCCCTTATCTATGCCGATCAACAAGAAAGACTAGCAGAAGGTTTGAATGAGCCTCATGAAAATTAAAGAAGCACTTCAAATTGCTAAAAATGAAATCCGTCAAAAAGGCCTGGAAGAAAATGCAGGCCTTTTATTAGTGGAGCATTTAAGTGGAATTAAAAGCCGTACAGAACTCTTTTTAAAGATGGATGAGTCTTGTATTGATGAACAATTATTTTATACGCAACTACAAAGATATTTAAATGGGGAACCGATGCAATATGTTTTAAATCGTGCTTGGTTTTTAAACGAAGAATACTACGTAGATTCACGCGTTTTGATTCCTAGGATGGAAACAGAAGAATTAGTTTTAAAAGCAATTGAAATATTAAAAACTTTAAAACATCCTCTTGTTTTTGATGTATGTACGGGCTCAGGATGTATCGCAATTTCTTTAAAAAAACACGTTTCTGATATCCATATCATTGCTTCAGATATTTCTAGGTCGGCGATTGAAGTAGCGAAGATAAATCAAGAAAGATTATTAGTTAATGATATAGAATGGTTAGTTTCTGACTTATTTCAGAATTATCCCGCCACAAAAGCGGATTTAATTATTTCTAATCCTCCTTATATTGATGCTTCAGAAAAAATCGATGAATTGGTGTTAAAAAATGAACCTTATATCGCTTTAGTTCCTCCTTCGGGAAATGGACTTGAAATATATGAGAGATTTTTTAAAGAGTTACCTTCTCATTTAAAAGTAGGAGGCTATTTTATGGCAGAATTTGGCTATCAACAAAAAGATGAATTAGAAAAAATGGTGAAGAAATACTTTCCTTCTTCTAAAATAGAGTTTTTTAAAGACATTTCAAATAAAGATCGTTACTTTGTTTTAAGATACTTTGAATAAAAAAAGAAAAGTGCATCATAATTCTTCTGAGGTGAGAAATTATGAAGCATTTTTTTATTTTAGGTGCGGCAATGCTAACGGTTTTATCAAGTGCAATGGAAATTCCTGAAGTCCCTTTTCAATATTCTTATGAGATTGTTTCTAATTCAAGAAGTGCTAAAGATGTGACAGAACTCTATTATTATAAAGAAAAAGTTATTGATGCGTATGAAAGTTATATCATGCCATTAGGCTATGAAAAGATTGAAGAAGCGGTGAAAAACAATCTTCAATTATTTTGTTTTCAAGAAGATGCAAGATGCTCGTATATTAATGGTACGATTGTGGTGTTATTAGGTAATGCAAAAGGCGTGGAAATGAAAGGACAGTTAAGAAAGAATACCTGTGATGGAACCGTGATACGAGAAAAAATATTTATTCTCGAACTTTTTTCTTAACCTATTTTGAATATGATATAATAGTACTTGGAGATGAGACTATGAAAACTTTATACTTAAATTCTGAGCAAATAGATATTGCAGCGGATTTATTAAAACAAGGTGAAGTCGTTGGTTTTCCTACCGAAACTGTTTATGGCTTAGGGGTTGTTTATGATGATCCTTTAGCCTTTTCACGTTTAGTTGCGGCTAAGAATCGACCAGAAAATAAACCTTTTACTTTAATGTGTGGTTATTTAGAGGATATTAAAAAAGTGGCAGTTGTGGATGATAGAACTGAGAGAATCATTGAAAAATTTATGCCAGGCGCTATTACTTTATTATTAGAAAAAAAAGATGGATTACCGAATTGGGTAACTTTAGGAAGTCCTTTTGTTGGGGTTCGTATGAGCAGCCACCCTTTAGTCTTATCTGTGATTCGAAAGGTACAAAAGCCACTTTTAGTGCCGAGCGCTAATCTTGCGGGAGAACCTCCACTATCTTTGTATAAAGATGTTCAAGACGTTTTTGATGGAAAAATTGCCGCTATATTTCAAGAAGATAGCAGTGGACAAAAACCATCAACAATTGTTAAAATAAAGGGTAACCAATTGGAATGTGTCCGTGAAGGCGCCATTCCATTTCAAGAAATAAAGAAAGTGTGGGAGGCATCGTTATGAAAATTGCTTTAGGATCGGATCATGGTGGACTTGCTTATAAAACAAGCATTACTCATCATTTATTAAAAGAAGGCTATGACGTTATTGATTGTGGTACGTTTAGTGAAGAAAGTTGTGATTATCCTATTTTTGCTTTTGCCGCTGCAGAAAAGGTAGCTAAAAAAGAGGCAGATTATGGAATCTTAGTTTGCACAACGGGTGAAGGCATTATGATCGCGGCCAATAAAGTTCGCGGAATTCGTTGCTCTTTAGGCTATAATGATGAAGTAACGGTTTTATCCCGCCAACATAATAACGCAAATATGATTGCGTTTGGTCAAAAATTTATGAATGAAGAAGACGTCTTAAGACGGGTAGATTTATTCTTAACCACTTCTTTTGATGGCGGTAGACATATGCGCCGCGTTAATGAAATTGATCATTATAACGAAAGTAAATAAATTGGAATCATTTACCAAAGAAGGAGCTGAGAAGTAGGCTTCTTCTTTTTTTTACTACATTTTTGTATAAAAAGTTTTTTACTGGTCACAATGATAGTGAGGTGAAAAACAAATGGAAAAAGACAAGAAAAGAACACCAGAATGGCGAAAAGAAGCACGTGTTGGTTTAGTGATAAGTTTATCAGCAGTTCTATTATTTGGCGGAATGTTTGCTATTTCTAGCGCAAATCGTAAACCGCATACATCCAATACAACAGGACAACCAACAACAAGTAATCCCGGTACATCTACTGGGGGAGAAGTGATTGAACCGATTCATGATCCACTTACTGAAGAAATGAGTAAGCCTTTCTTAAAAGAAGTTACGATTGCCCGTTATTTCTATGATATGGAAGATGAATCGGAAATAAGAAGCAAAGCAATTGTGGAAGTTCCAGGAAAAACCAATACTTACACAAAAAGTTTAGGCGTGGATTATGTGATGAATGAGACATTTGATATTGTTGCTGCTTGCTCAGGAAAAGTTATTGCAAAATCCAATGATTCAATTTATGGCAATATGCTATTAATTGAACATGCTTCTGGTATTCAAACCCTTTATTGTTCTTTAGGTGAAATGAAAGTGAATAAAGGAGAAGAAGTATCACAAGGTGATGTGATTGCTATTTCAGGTGAATCAACGTATACTTCAGGACTCGGCTCATCTTTGCACTTTGAAGTTATAAAGAACAAAGATCAACGCTTAAATCCAGAAAAAGTTTATAAAAGATTAATTAAAAGTTTATAAAAAAATTAGGAATTTTGAAAAATCCTTCGAATGAATAATTTGGAGGATTTTTTTATGTTCGTTTGTAAAAGATGTGGAAATCAAAATCCTAGTTATGTCGGTATGCGTAATGGAAAACCCTATTGTCGGAAGTGTTTATCAATGTCTGGGGATGAAGTTCAATACGTATTAAGAGAAGATCAAGAAGGAACTCTTGATTTAGCTTATGAATTGACGGAAGAGCAAAAAGAGCTAGCAAAAAAGCTCATTGACCATTATAAGCAAAATGAAAATACATTTGTGCAAGCGGTATGTGGGGCGGGGAAAACAGAAATTGTTTTTCCTTTAATTGAATATGTATTAAAAGAAGGAAAACGAGTAGGCTTTGCTATTCCTAGAAAAGACGTAGTTGTAGAACTATTTTTACGCATTAAAAATGCTTTTCCTAATAATAAAGTTGTCGCGATTTATGGTGGACATACCGAAGAAAAAGAAGGGGACATTGTTATTTTAACCATGCATCAAATTTATCGTTTTCATCAATATTTTGATGTCTTAATAGCGGATGAAATTGACGCCTTTCCTTTTCATAATAATGAATTACTGCAACATTTTTTTCTTTCTTCTAAAAAAGGACCAATGGTATTAATGAGCGCTACACCAACCCATGAATTTGATCGTTTTATTCCTAAAAATAATTTCTTATATTTGGAAAAAAGATTTCATGGCTTTCCCATCCCTGTTCCAAAAATTCAAATTTTAAGTGACATTCAAAAGAAAAGGTTTTTAATAAAAAAATTAAAACAATATGAAAAAGAAAAGAAACCATGTTTGATTTTTGTACCATCAAAGTCTTTAGCAGAAGAACTATATACTTTAGTTCATATATTCTTTAAAAAAGGCGCTTATGTGCATTCATCTAGAGTAGAAAGAGCAGCGTTAATTGAATCATTAAGAAAAGGCGTAATTCATTATTTAATTACAACTTCTATATTAGAAAGAGGAGTAACGATTCCTAATTTACAAGTCATCATTTATGATGCAGATCATCCGATTTATGATGAAAGAGTGATTGAACAGATTTCGGGAAGAGTAGGAAGGAAAAAGAACTGTCCAGATGGCGATATTTTTTTGCTTTTAAAGGAGGAAACAAAAGCGGTAAAAAAGGCAATTCTTTCGATAAAGAAGCATAATGAGTGTTTGTAAAATTTGCTTAGAAAATATTCCTCTTGATTTTGAAGACTCGCTTCTTTTTTTACTCCATCCCAATATCAAAATCTGTCCTAAATGTTTCTTTCAATTTCATCCAATTTTCCGCACTTTTACATTTTATGGCATTTCTGCCTTAGCTATTTATTCATATGATGAATGGATTGAACAACTTTTATATCGCTTTAAAGAACAAAAAGATATTGAATTAAAAAATGTGTTTTTAGAATTTTATCATCATCAACTTCATCTTCGTTTTCGAGGGTTTTTTCTAGTCCCCATGCCATCGAGTAAAGAAAAAGAAGAGAAAAGAGAATTTTCTACTTTAAAAGAAATTTTTCAAATTTTAGATTTACCTTTTCTTGATTTATTTGAAAAAAGGCAAGATTTCAAACAAGAAAAAGCGCATCGAGAAGAACGATTTAAAAATCGTCAAGAAATTATTTTAAAAAAAGATATTCCTTCTCTACATCAAAAAAAGCTTCTTCTTATCGACGATGTAATGACGACGGGCGCGACAATATTACGGGCGATTGAACTGATAAAACCACTGGCACCAAAAGAAATAAAGATATTGGTTTTGTCGAAAAATGACGGAAAAAGACGATGAGAAAATGTTAAAAAATAGTTGAAAACAATTATGATGTAGGTAAGAAGTTAAAAAGCTTTAGAAAGGTGGTAAGAGCATGTTAGGCAAAGTAAAATGGTTTAATGCCGAAAAAGGTTTTGGTTTCATTAACCGAGGAGAAGGCGCTGACATTTTTGTCCATTATTCTCAAATCATGGAGAATGGTTATCGTTCTTTAGAAGAAGGACAAAGCGTTGAATTTGAACTTTTTGAAACAGAACGTGGTTTACAAGCAAGAAATGTTGTAAAAATCTCCTAATCATAATGCGAAAGGACGAGTTTCATAACTCGTCTTTTTTTATGAAAGAAAAAAGAAAACATTCTATAAAAATATATTTTTATAGTAGCCCTTTTAAATTGCTTTAAAATCATGTAAAATATTCTTTGCAAGTGTCTGAAAGGAGAACAATATTAATATGGGATTTTTAGACAAATTATTTCGCTTTGATCAAAGAGCGTTAAAGAAAATAGAAAAGCAAAGTCTTAAGGTTTTAGCTTATGAAGAAGAAATGGCTAATAAAACCGATGATGAACTTCGTGCCAAAACCGTAGAATTCAAAGAAAGACTTAATGCTGGAGCAACATTAGAAGATATTAAATTTGAAGCTTTTGCTGTCGCAAGAGAAGCGGCCAAACGTGTTTTAAATCAATTTCCGTTTAAAGTACAAGTTATGGGCGCGATTGTCTTAAACCAAGGTGATGTCGCCGAAATGAGAACTGGTGAAGGTAAAACTTTAACCGCTACGATGGCGGTTTATTTAAATGCCTTAACTGGTAAAGGCGTTCACGTCGTTACCGTTAACGAATATTTAGCCCAACGTGATGCTGAATGGATGGGACAAATTTATCGTTTCTTAGGTTTAACAGTAGGCGTTAACCTTAGAGAAAAAACAGTTACAGAAAAGCAAGAAGCCTATCGTTGCGATATTACTTATACCACCAACTCTGAATTAGGTTTTGACTATTTAAGAGATAACATGGCCGTAGACGCAAATGCTCGTGTTTTACGCGGCTTAACTTATGCCGTAATCGATGAAGCTGACTCAATCTTAATCGATGAATCAAGAACACCATTAATTATTTCAGGTGGCTCTAAAGTTTCTTCCAACACTTATATCATTGCGGACCGTTTTGTTAAAACATTAAAAAGAGAAAAAGATTTCACCTATGATGAAAAAACAAAAACTTGTGGTTTAACGGAACAAGGCGTTGATAAAGCGGAAAGAATGTTCGGCATTAAAAATCTTTATTCTCCAGAATATAACGATTTAGTACACCGTATTGTTCAAGCATTAAAAGCAAACTATGTTATGACACGTGATGTAGAATACATGGTAGACTCTGAAGGTGAAATTCAATTAATTGACCAATTTACGGGTCGTATTTTAAAAGGAAGAGAGTATTCTGATGGTTTGCAACAAGCCATTCAAGCGAAAGAAAACGTAAAAATTAAAGAAGAAACCGTAACTTTAGCTACGATTACTTATCAAAACTTCTTCCGTTTATATGAAAAACTTTCAGGTATGACAGGTACTGCGAAAACAGAAGAAGAAGAATTCCGTAAGATTTATAACATGCGTGTTATTTGCATTCCAACCAATCGTCCAATTCAACGTATTGATGACTTAGATTTAATTTTTGGTAACCAAAATGCAAAATTTAAAGCATTAGTCAAAGAAGTACAAGCAAGACATGAAAAAGGACAACCGATTTTGATTGGTACTGTTTCCGTTGAAATGTCTGAATTCGTGGATCGTTTATTAAATGAAGCGCATTTACCACATAATGTTTTAAACGCTAAAAACCATGCAAAAGAAGCAGAAATTATTGCTCATGCAGGTGAAGCAGGCGCAATTACCATTGCCACAAACATGGCAGGCCGTGGTACGGATATTAAATTAGATGAAGCCGCTCGAAAAGCCGGTGGCTTATGTGTATTTGGTACCGAAAGACATGAATCTCGTCGTATTGATAACCAATTAAGAGGACGTTCTGGTCGTCAAGGTGACCCAGGATATACACGTTTCTTTATTTCACTTGATGATGAATTGATGCGCCGCTTTGGCAGTGATCGTTTACGCTCTTTATATTCTAGTCTTGATGACGAAGCTTTGGAAAGTAAAATGGTACAAAGCGCAATTACCAATGCTCAAAAGAGAATTGAAGGTCAAAACTTTGATACCCGTAAATCCCTTTTGGATTATGATGACGTTTTAAGAAAACAACGTGAAATTATGTATAAGAAAAGAGATAATATTCTCTTTGCAAGCGATATTCATGAAATGATTGAAGAATTCTTCAAGCAAGCCGGTGTTGCTTTAGCGAAAAAGAGCTTAAATCCAGATGATCCTTCTTTAGGTGTTTCGGGTGAACTTTTAAAAGCACAATTAGAACCACGCTTCTTAGAAGCAGGAACAATTAAACCAGCAGCGTATGATGAATCTCCCGCTGATGAAGTTGGTGAAGATGTTGCAATTTTAATGTGGAAACGTTACTTAGAAAGAAGAAAAGAATGGGGCGACGAAGTGGCGGAAAATATGGAAAGAAACTTTGCGCTTCGTTGCATTGACCGTAACTGGACTTCCCATATTGATACCATGGATAAGTTAAGAGAAGGTATTCACTTAAGAAGCTATGCGAATACGAACCCATTACAAGATTACGTAAATGAAGGTTATAAACTATTTGGTGAAATGATGGATATCATTGCCATTGAAGTTGTCTTAAATCTTTTGAATGTTCAAGTACAAATGAAAAAGCCTGATGAGGAAGAAGAACATCCAGAAGAAAAAGGTGAATAATCATGCGTGATTTCATGACCATAAAAAATGGACTTTCAGAAGCTGAGAAAGTGTTACATCAGCTTGGTGATTCACTTTGACCTGGCTAGTTTAGAAAAGAAGGTTCATGAATTAGAAGAAAAAATGAATGCAGAAACTTTTTGGAATGACCAAAAAGCCGCTATGCAAGTTGTAAATGAACTCAATGAAGCAAAAGAAAAAAAAGAGCAGTATGAAGACGCCGCTCTTTCTTTTCAAAATACTTTAGATATGCTTTCATTAGCGAATGAACAAATGGATGATGAAACATTAGAACTTCTTGATATGGAGTATAGTACCTTTGAAGAAAAATTAAATGCATTAAAAATGAATGTTTTATTTGATGAACCCTTTGATCATTTAAATGCAATTTTAGAATTCCATCCTGGTGCGGGTGGAACCGAATCACAAGATTGGGCGGATATGCTTTATCGGATGTATGTGCGTTTTGCTGAAGCACATCATTTTAAAATGCAAATTATTGACTATCAAGCGGGTGATGAAGCAGGATTAAAATCCGCAACCATTATGATTAAAGGAAAAAATGCTTATGGACTTTTAAAAGGAGAAAAAGGCGTACATCGCTTAGTCCGTATTTCTCCATTTGATGCAGCAGGAAGAAGACATACATCTTTTGCTTCCGTAAACGTTATTCCTGAATTTAAAGACGAAATTGATATTGAAATTAATGAAAAAGATTTACGTATTGATACCTATCGCTCACAAGGTGCAGGTGGACAAAACGTAAATAAAACGGAGTCGGCCGTACGTATTACGCACATTCCAACAGGAATTGTCGTTTCTTCGCAAGTTGAAAGATCACAAATCCAAAACCGTGAAATTGCGATGAATATGTTAAAAGCACATTTATATGAAAGAAGATTACAAGAACGTAAAGATGAAATGAATCAAATTGTGGGGGAACAAAAAAATATTGAATGGGGATCACAAATCCGTTCCTATGTATTTTGCCCTTATACGATGGTAAAAGATCATCGAACCAATTATCAGGAGGGCAACGTTGCTTCTGTTATGGATGGCAATATCGATGGCTTTCTGTATGCTTATTTAGAAATGGAGGCCAAAAAAAATGCGTAGTAAAATAACTTTGAGCAAAAAAGAAATCATGAAAAACGTGTATCACGTTCTATTGATTATTGCGGGGACGATTTGTTTGACTTTTGGTACTGCGGCTTTTTTAACCCCTTATCATATTGTTACCGGTGGCGTTTCTGGTATTGCTATTGCCATTCAAAACGCAGTTTATGGTACGGCAGAAGACGCTAAAAATATCGTTGATATTGTAGCGGTATCCTTAAATATTATTCTATTCATTATTGGTTTCTTCTTTTTAGGAAAGAAATTTTCTTTACAAACTTTTCTTTCGGTTTTGATTTATACTGCAACTTTTCCTTTGTTTATTCGCGTATTTCATGTTGATCAATGGTTTAATTTAGAAAGTGGTTATAATAACGTTGACCCAAGATTTACCATTTTATTAGCGGCTTTATGTGGGAATACTTTTGTTGGTATTGGCGTTGCTTTAACTTTTCTAGGTGGTGGATCTACCGGTGGTGTCGATGTGTTAGCACTGATTTTAAATAAATATTGTAGAATTAAAACATCCATTGCAACATTTGTCATTGATGCTTCCGTGATTATTATTGGCTTTATTATTTCTAAAGATTTAGTTACGGCGATTGTTGGTGTCATTGGTGCCTTTGTATCCGCACTTTTGATTGATAAGATATTTGTCGGCACTTCTGAATCATTTATTGCGACCATTGTATCGGATCATTATGAAGAAATTAACGATTTTGTAATTCGTGAATTAGATCGTAGTACAACGATGATTAACGCAATTGGTGGATATTCTAAGGGTGATAAAAAAATGATTCGCGTTGTTTTTGGAAAAAAAGAATATACACAATTTATTGATTATATACGAAAAGTTGATCCTTGCGCTTTTATTTCTATAGCGAAAGCACATGAAATAAGAGGGGAAGGTTTTACCGAAGCAAAGACGGTAAGTACGGAGAAAGAAAATGGATGAAAAATTTGAACTTATTTCTAATTATTCTCCTTTAGGAGACCAACCAGAAGCCATTCAAGAATTAGTAGATGGTGTAAATAATGGAAAAGATTTCCAAGTTCTTTTAGGTGCAACCGGAACTGGAAAGACATTTACAATTGCTAATGTGATTGCTCAAGTCCAAAAACCGACTTTAGTCATTGTGCATAATAAAACTTTAGCGGGGCAACTCTACGCTGAATTTAAAGAGCTTTTTCCGCATAACCGGGTAGAATATTTCGTTTCTAACTTTGATTTTTATCAGCCGGAAGCTTATCTACCAAAGTCGGATACCTATATTGATAAAAACGCGGTAATGAACGATGAAATTGAAATGTTACGCAGTTCTGCAATCCACTCGGTATTAGAAAGAAGAGACACTATTGTCGTTGCTTCTGTCGCGTCTATCTACGGCTTAACCGACCCAGATGAATATCGTAGTTTAGCTTTTACGTTAAAAGTTGGAGACGTAATCGATCGTAAAAAACTTTTTCATGCTTTAATTGAAGGACAATATCAAAGAAATAATCTAGATACGAATCCAGGTACTTTCCGGGTACGGGGAGATATTATTGAGATTTGTCCCGCTTCCACAAATGAATTTATCGTAAAAATCGATACTTTTGGGGATGAAATTGAAAGAATCGCTACGGTAGATCCTTTAACAGGAGAAGTATTACACACCTATCAAACGTTTCCTATTTTTCCTGCGTACGGACATGCTTCTTCTAAAGAAAGAGTACAGAAAGCCTGCAAAACCATTTTAGAAGAAATGGTGGAGCGATTAGCGTATTTCCATGAAAATCATAAATTCCTAGAAGAACAACGCTTAGAAATGCGTACGAAGCAAGATGTCGATTCTTTAATGGAATTTGGGATGTGCCCTGGTATTGAAAACTATTCCCGTCATATTGATGGAAGAAAACCAGGAGAACGCCCCTTTACTTTATTTGATTATTTCCCCAAAGACTTCTTGTTAGTGGTCGATGAATCACACGTTACCTTCTCGCAAGTTCGCGGTATGTATAATGGTGACCGCTCAAGAAAACAAACTTTAGTGGAATATGGTTTCCGTTTACCTTCAGCTTTAGATAACCGTCCTTTAAAATTTGATGAATTTGAAGGACTAATGAATCAAGTCATTTGTACTTCAGCTACCCCTGGAGATTATGAATTAGGTAGAACAAACGGAGAATATGTAGAACAAATTATTCGTCCTACGGGTTTATTAGACCCAGAAGTTGAAGTGCGTCCAACGATGGGACAAATTGATGATTTGATTTCGGAAATTCAAAAACGAATTGAAAAAAATCAAAGAGTGATGATTGTTACGTTAACGATTCGTATGGCTGAGGATTTAACGAAATTCTTAAAAGACCGTGGTTATAAAGTTGCCTATCTCCATAATGAAACGAAAACCTTAGAAAGAACGGAAATTATCTATCAACTGCGTAAAGGAAAATACGACGTTTTAGTCGGTATTAACTTATTAAGAGAAGGCTTAGATATTCCAGAAGTATCCTTAATCGCAATTTTAGATGCGGATAAAGAAGGTTTCTTACGCTCAACACGTTCATTGATTCAGATTATTGGTCGGGCCGCTAGAAATGCGGAAGGACGCGTCATAATGTATGCGGATCGAATCACTGATTCGATGAAAACCGCTATTGATGAAACGAATCGTCGTCGTCAAATTCAAAAAGCTTATAATGATGAACATCATATTACACCGAAAACCATTATTAAAGAAATTCGTTTACCGATTAAAAACGAAGATAATACTTTTGAAGATTTTGCTAAGAAAGATAAAGGAAAACGCTCAAGAAAAGATATTGAACGCGAAATTAAGTCACTTGAAAAGCAAATGCGCGAGGCGGCTAAAGAATTCGACTTTGAAAGAGCAGCGCAACTTCGTGATATGATTTTTGAATTAAAAGCAGATTTATAAAAGGAATAAAAAGAAAAAATGTTGCTTTTTCACTATTTTTTTAAAGAAAATTGACAATACCAAAAAATGTTATTTATTTTCTTTTGAAAATAGTGTAATATAAATGAGCAGTTATGAACTGAAAAAAACATGAGGAGGTATTCTTATGGGCGCTTTAGATATTATTTTCTTAATCGTAGCCGTTATTATTATTATTTTATCCCTTCTACAAGGTGGTAAATCTGAAGGTGCTTCTGGTGCTATTACCGGTGGTGGCTTAAACGTTTTTGCTCATCAAAAAGAAAGAGGTTCTGAATTAGTCATTTCTTGGCTTACCTTTGGCTTTGCCGTGGTTTTCTTCCTCTTTGCTGTTTTAATTAAAGCACTTGGAAATTAAGCAATTATCTTTTAAAAGATTTATTTTAACTTGTAAATAAAAAGAAAAAAGAAGGGAGTATATCCCTTTTTTTATTGCATAGGAGAGTGAGAGTATGAAAGAAGAAATTTTAAATTTTATCCGCAAGAATCGTTATGTTACAGCGCAAGAAATCTACGCTCATTTTTCTTATCGTCGTCAAGATATTGCCTTAATGATGCAAACGCTTTTAAATGATGGAGAAATTATTTTTGAAGATGAACATTATGTTTTACCAGAAACTTTAGGCCTATTATTAGGTGAAGTGGTATCAGTAAAAGATACTTTTGCTTTTGTACATCTTTTTGATGCTGAAGAAGATATGTATATTACCGATGAAGATTTAATGGACGCTATTTTAGGAGATAGAGTCTATATTCGTCCTCATCAATATGGTGGAGCGGTCGTTAAAATTGTTGCTCGTAAATATCATGAAGTTGTTGGTGAAGTAAAAAGAGATAAAAAAGGCTATTATGTAGAAGCTTCTTATTTAGCGCCATTATCCACTCGTTTTTCTTTAGACAATTATCAAGGCGCTATCGGAGATGTTGTTGTTTGTCATTTTAAATCTTCTAAACCACGAAAAATACTTTTAGAAGTCGTTAAAGTTTTAGGCGCTAAAAATGCACCTGGAATGGATATGACAAGGTTGATTTTAGAAAATAATGCGCCTATTGTTTTTCCTAACGATGTCGAAGTAGAAGTTTTAGCTTTACCTTTAGAAGTGAAGGAAGAAGAAGCAACCAAACGGTTAGATTTACGAAAAGAACTCATTGTTACTATTGATGGAGAAGATGCCCGAGACCTAGATGATGCAGTTTCTATTCAAAAAGTAAAAGATGGTTATATTTTAGGTGTACATATTGCCGATGTTTCTCATTATGTAAGAGAAAATACAGCCTTAGATAAAGAGGCAGTGAATCGCGGTACTTCCATTTATGTTACGGATCGTGTCGTTCCTATGCTTCCTTTTAGTTTATCGAATGGTATTTGTTCTTTAAATCCAAATGTCGATCGTTTAACCATTTCCTGTATCATGAATGTGAATGATAAAGGTGAAGTGGTTTCTTCTCAAATTCAACCTTCTATTATCCGTTCAAAGCATCGTTTAACCTATACTTATGTAAATGAAGTGATTAGAAAAAATCATCCTGAGAATGAATTAGAAGAAACGCTTTTATTGATGCATGAACTTTCTCAATTAGTGAGAGCGAGAAGAAATGAAAGAGGCGCTTTAGATTTAAGTGTCCCGGAAATTAAAATTGAAGTAGATCAAGAAGGAAAAGCCATTGGCATTCATAAAAAGATGCAAAAAGAAGGCGAAAAGCTCATTGAAGATTTTATGATTTTGGCCAATGAAACTGTAGCAGAAACGATTCATAAGAGAAATTTACCTTTTATTTATCGTATTCATGAACAACCGAAAGTTCGTAAACTAGAAACGTGGATGTCTTTTACTTCTAGAATGGGGAATCCTATCTATTTTTCCCCTTTAAATGTGAAACCAAAAGATTTACAACAATATTTAATGAGTATTGAAGATGGAGCTAAAAAAGAGATTATTTCTACTTTCTTACTTCGTTCTTTAGCTAAGGCAAGATATTCAGCTGCATATAACACGCACTTTGGTTTAGCATCTTCTTGCTATACGCATTTTACTTCGCCAATCAGAAGATACCCCGATTTAATCGTTCATCGTTTATTAAGAAAATATTTATTCGAAAAAGATTTTTCTTCTTTAAAAGAATTAGAAGAAAAGCTCGTGTTTTTAGCAGAAGACACTTCTTTTAAAGAAAGACGAGCGGTTACCATTGAAAGAGAATCCGTTGATTATAAAGGCGCAGAATATATGCAAAGCCATATTGGTGATATTTATGAAGGTCATATTGACGGTATGAATAATCGTGGTATGTTTGTAGAATTAGAAAATGGCCTTTCAGGATTATTGAAGTTTGAAGATTTCTCGGATTATTTTGTTTTAGATGAACAAGGTATCTCTGCTTTTTCTAGAAGAAGAGGATTACGCTTTGTGGTAAGTGACAAAGTAAAAGTGCAAGTTGTAGATGCTAATCCGAAAAAAGGAGAAATCACGCTTCGTTTAGTGGAATCTTATCGAAAAAGAGAAAATCCACATTTATTAAGAAGACATAGTAGAAGACGATAAAACTATTCAAACTCGAATAAAAAGAGTATGATAAAAATAGCCAAAAGGAGGCCAAATGTATGGAATCTGCCATTAAAATCATTACCAATAATCGAAAAGCTTCTTTTCATTATTTTTTAAGCGATCCTTTAGAAGCAGGCATTGAATTAACCGGTACAGAAATTAAGTCCATTCGTAATAATGGAGCCTCTTTAAATGATTGTTATATTGTGATTCGTAATCAAGAAGCTTTTATTATTAATATGCATATTGCTCCTTATAAAGAAGGCAATATTTTTAATCATGATCCTTTAAGAACAAGAAAATTATTATTACATAAAAAAGAAATTATTCGCTTAGAACAAAAAGTAAAAGAAAAATCCTTTACCCTTGTACCCACAAAAATCTACTTTAAAAGAGGTAGAGTAAAAGTGGAAATATGTTTAGGTAAAGGAAAGAAAAATTACGATAAACGGGAAAGTGAAAAAGAAAAAGATCAAAAAAGAACCATTGATAAAGCTATGAAGCATTATGAGTAGAAGAATCGGTTAATGGCTTTATACTTGGTAAAATTGAATAGATTAAAGTAATATAAGCAATACTAAGTCCAATGGATGTAAGAATGCGAATGCCTAATTGTGTAATGACATAAGGCGTTGGATAATTAAAAATTAATCCATCTAAATAAATAGCGAGTGTATTCACTAAAGTTGCACTGATGGAAGTAATAATAACAACAAGAGAGATAACCCAAAGTTTCTCTCTTTTTTTAAACGCTTTATGAAATAAAATGCCACTTAAAAATCCCCATAACATAGGAGCAATAATCCATATCGGTGTGGTAACACTAAATCCATAGAGAATAATTTGCGAAATAAGGCCGCTTGCTAAACCACTTAATAAACCAATCCAAGGTCCAAATAAAAATCCAGATAAAAGCAAGGGAAGACTATAAAGCGTAATTTTACTTGAATCGGTACGCACACTTAAAACGTCAAGAATGATGGAAAGTGCCGCCATCATACTTGCTATACATATCGTATAGACTTTCTTATTTTTCTTCACAAAAAAAGAACCTCCTTAATAGAGGTCCGCCTACCAGCGGACGCGTTCGAAAACCGCTATCGAAATCGATATTCGTTCTATTCCGACATCCCATGAATAGACACTTAACGCTTTCGAACTACTCTGTGCTTTCATTATAAAATAAAACAAATAAAAAGTATATGATTTCTACTAATTAAGAATGCTTATCTCAACTGTAAAAAAATGACAGATCACATTTTTCCAGCTTTTTCTAAATAAAATTTCACATTTTTCCGAAAAAAATTTAGAAAAATTTCACGTTTTTCCTAAAATATCTTTTTTAGTTCAGAAAATCATTATAGATTTTGCTCAAAGTGTAAAAAAAATGCATCATCTAAAAATGAAGTGTAAAAAAATTACACTTTTATGTTTACAAAATAGATTTCTTCCGTATAATAAAGATAAAGGTGGTGTTTTTATGCTATTACAAGTAAGGTTTAAAAACTTTAAATCATTTACGCAAGAAACAGTCATTGATTTAAGACCTTCAAAATCTGAGATTTTAGAAGAGACTAATACTTATCAAAACATTTTAAAAGGATGTTGTTTTTATGGCTCTAATGCAAGTGGAAAAACAAATGCTCTGAATGCGATGACACTTTTACTTGATTTGTTGTTTAAAGATGGTTTTGATATTAGAACTTTGAATACGATTTTTAATTATGAACCTACTATGTTTTTAGAATATACATTTATAATTGATAATCAAACGATAGTTTATTATTTTGAATTCGATAGAAATGGTAGAATTCAAAAAGAAAAGTTGTTACTTGATAAAAAAGAAAAAATTAATCGTCTTTTAAATTCGGCAGAATCTTTTTTACCAGAGAAGAGAGCGTATGAGAAAGAAGAAATGAGAGATAATTTACTCTTATTAAGAGCAATTTACTTTAATACGCAATTTATGAATGAACTAATTTTGGCTCATTGGTTTGAATTTTTAAAAAACTCCATGTATATTAATTCAGCAAGGGATCTAAAAAGAATTGTCTTTTTTTCAAATGAAGCAGCTCCCAAAATCAGCTTAAAGGATTATATTGAAGAAAATGGTGTAGAAGAATTAAACCAATTTTTTGAAGAGTTTCAATTTCCATATACATTAATGTACGAAAAAAAGAATGTGTATGATACGCTTTTGCCTTTAGATTCTTTCTTTAATAGATTAAAGGTAAAAAGAAAAGATTTGCCTCCTGTTCCATATTATATGGAATCTTTTGGTAATTTTATATTATTAAACATACTTCCTGTTATTTTATCGGTAACTAAAACAGGGGGCATGCTATTTATCGATGAATTTAGTAGTGGACTTCATAATAAATTAGAAGAATTACTCGTAAAATATATTTATAAGCATTCTAAGAATTGTCAATTATTCTTTGTTTCGCATTCAACTAATTTATTAAAAACATCATTATTAAGACCGGATCAAGTCTATGCAGTAGATATTGATGCAAGAGGAAGTTTTATCTATCGCTTTTCAGATGCAAAGCCAAGAGAATCACAAAATCTAGAAAAAATGTATTTATCTGGCGTATTTGGAGGTATTCCGCTTTATGACTCAAATAATGATTAATAATAATAAAAGAATAGGAAAAGTTATTTTTATTGTAGAAGGTGAGAAAACAGAGCCTACCTTAATTAGTCATATATTTGGTACATTATTTCATTTTAATGTTATTATCAGTAATAAAAAAGGTATTCTCGAATTAAAAAATGATGATGATAAATATTCAACGATTTACATTATTCAGGCAGAATACCCACAAATTAACAAACTTGAAGATAGCAAAACTTATTTTGATGAGATTTATCGGCGAATGTCCAATGTTTATCAATTGGATGTTGAAAATTCAGCAATCTTCTATATATTTGATCGTGATCGAAATTGTAATCGACCTAAGATTATTCGCTCTTATCTAGATAAATTTGGAAACTCAAGAGAAAGCAAAGATTATGAGATGCAAGGGTTATTTTTACTTAGTTATCCGTGCATTGAAGCTTTTATATCACATGCGAATGCACAAGAGGATAAGTATTCTTGTGGAAAAGAAGCAAAGGAGAAAACAAAAGGTTTTTTGATTGAGAAAATCCAAGAGGAAAACGTAAAAATAGTATTAGAATTATTTTTGAATTTTTGTGAAAACTTAGATAAGTCTCCATTTTCCATCAGTGAATTAGATGACTTCTCTAATAGAAATCATTCGATTTTTAATTTAGAAGAACAAGAGTTTCAAAAAGAAAAAATGTATCATACTCTTTCTCTTCTTATAGTAGCGCTACTTGATCTAGACTTATTATCTATTCAAAATTAAAAAAATGTGGCTAACAGATTGATATGTGTTGAGTCACATTTTTATTTATTTTGTAAAACATTCTTTTCGTAATATTCTTTTCCAAAATAATAAGGATAAATGAATAAAGCCGTACAGAGCACCATGATTTTTTCTTCTTTTTCAATAATTTGAAATTCATTTTGAAAAATATCTTTTCCTATTGTGAATTTTTGGAAATCTTCATAATTTGGAAGAGCATATGTAGAATTTACAATTTGGTTAGCTTTCATTAAATTTTGTTTTAATATAGCGATAAATGCTTTTTTACCAAAGAAATAGAGTTTGCTTGTATTTCCACGCTCTTTAACAATGTGTTTATAATTGGTTAATTCATGAATAGAAATAGAACGTTCTTTAAAAAGTGGATCAGGAGCGGGTTTATGATAATCTCTAAAAGCTTCTACCATAGGGTAATCAATCAGTAATAAACCGTGATCAGTTTCATCTGAAAAATAGTCCATCATTTCTTTAACAATTTCTTTTTTATTGGGACGATGGCTATCTTGTAAATCTAAATCAAAAAGTAAGTAAATATACGGATATTGCGCGTTTAATTGTTCGGCTTCTTCCATTCTTTCTTGATGAAGAAAAATATCTTTTAAAACGTCTAATGTATCGGTAGTGTCGATGTTATTAAAGTCATAATTGAGTTTTTTAATGGTTTGATAAAGAACATAAATATTGGTTTTGAAACTAATAATTTCAATTGATAATTCATCGGTGTTTAAGGCATCTTTGTAGCGGGTCATTAAATTTGGTTCCGCTTTAGCGCCTTCAACAATAAGAAGTATTTTATTCTTTGAATGCGCCATTTCTGTACATCTTTTCTAAATTATGAGTTTCTTGTATTTCTTTATCAGTTAAATAGGCTAGAGAAGTGATTTTACCATCATTTAATAAAAAACAACAATCGGGACGAATCAAAGCATTTTTCATTAAATACGTGTTATGTGATACAACAAAGATTTGCATGTTTTTATTTTGGAAAAGTAGATTTAAAATGGTTTCTGCCGTTTCATAGTGATATAAAGCGTCAAATTCATCTAAGAATAATAAAGTAGTGTCTTTAAATAATAAAGAGAAATAGAAGTAATAATATAATGATTTCGTCCCTGAAGACGCAACTTCAAGAAAGGGGACGTCTTCTTTTTGGTAATGAACATAGATTTGAGAGACACCATGGATGGTTTTATCGAGTAATTGATAGGAAATACCATTGGCTTTTAAAAACGCTTGAAAATGAGGGACACTATTAGTTTGGATGATGAGTTGATCTAAATTTGGATTTGTTTTTTGTTCATCCATTTTTTGAAAGTTAAAGCGATACCAGCGCATATGATGAATAAAATGAATGAGCTCTTTTATGAGTGGATGTTCGATATAAGAAAGAATAGTTTCTGAATGACTTAATTGGATATCTTGATGTAAATACTCATTAGAGGGAATCATAATCATTTCTTCTAATGAATTTCGTTGATAAGAAAGTAATAGGGTGTTATTTACTTTAATTTCTTCAGATAACAAATGATTATAGTTTTCTTTTTTATACGTAATTGTAATGACTTGATCTTCGTGAATAAATTCATAATGAAATGTAGCGTAGTTGAATGTGGAATCCAAGTTTAAATAGGCTTCATTGTGATAGTGAATGTGATTGATGTTTCCTAATAAAAGAGTAATGTCAAATAAAGCATAACCTAAATTTGATTTTCCAGCGCCATTTTTACCATAAATTAAAGCTTTTTGAATGACTTGATTTTGAACGAATTCGGGATGGAAAGAATAATCTTTTGTTTTTGATAAATCAAAGGTAAAACAGTCTTTAAATCCTTTAAAGTTGGTTACTTCAAATTTTTTAAGTTGCACAACAATCACCTCAATATTATTTTACATTAATTTAGACAAAATCGGAAAGAAGAAACATTGCATTTTAAAGAAAAAGTGGGTAAACTAATAGCAAATCAAAGAAAGAGGGCGAATCAATATGAAAGTTAGTGAAGAAATGAACGAAAAAGTAGAAGAAGAAAAGAAACAAAATAATGAAACGCCAACCGGAAACTTTGATTACGCAAAAAAGTGGTTAATCGCTTGTGTCGTTTTATTTATCATTCTCATTGTTTTAGTGGTTTTATTACAGATTTTTAAAACAGGAGAAATGTGGCCAGATGTTCCACTTGCTACTTCATCTCATGCATAAAAATAAAAACTAGGAAAGTTCGAAAAGCTTCCTAGTTTTTTTATACATTTAATTATTTACTTAACATTCTTGCCATTTGCTTTAAGCAACGTCTTTTTTGTTCTAAATTCGGATGAACATATAAATTCATAGTCGTATTGATGCTAGAGTGACCGAGAATTACACTGATGGTTTTATAATCGCATTTACTTTCTACACATCGTGTGGCAAAACTATGACGAAGAGCGTGGAACTTAATAAAAGGGACACCAATTTTGTTTAATAAGTTTTTATAATAATTACGATACGCTCTTGGTTCGAGTGGAGTAGAGTCGTTAGAAAGAATGAAGTATTCATTATTGACTACTTTTTTTATTGAGCGTAATAAAGACAATAATTCGGGGAGAATAGGAATATCACGAATAGAATTTTTGGTTTTAGGCGTATCTAAAATTAATTTTGTTTGTTTTTTAGTTTTTTCAAAAATATATATTCTTTGTAAGGTTTTATGAATATGAATTGTTTCATTTTGAATATCAATATCATTCCATGTTAATGCACAAATTTCACCAATTCTCATACCGGTATTAAGACAAATTAATATTCCTAGATTTTCAAAATTAAAATGAGCTTTAATATAATTTAAAATTTTTTTCTGTTGTTCTATCGAAAAAACTTCTAGTTCTTTTTTCTCACGATCCGTAGGGAAATGAATATCGAATTCTTGATACTGAAAATATCCATGCTTGATGCCATATTTCATAATCATCTTTAAAATCATCAAAATATCTTTTAATGTTTTTTTGGACATATGATTTTGAAGCTTATGAAAAACAAAAGACTGAATATCTAACTCTTGAAAAGAAAATTTGTCTCCAAAAGTGGGTAAAATATGCTTTTCAATAAGAACCATATATGTGGCGTACGTGGACGCTTTTACATATTTTTTCTTTTCCTCCTTCCATAAAAAAATGACTTCTTGAATACTTAGATTTTCCATATAATTACCTCCATTAACTAAGTAAATAAAAAGAGAAAATAAAAGAAAGCGGTTTCTCTATTTTCCTTAATATAAAGAGATAGCAAAAGAGGATAAAAGAAGAAAATTTGAAAATATTTTTCTTTATTTTGATAAGTATAAAATAATTGTATTCATAATAGTGAATATACAAAAATGTAACAAAAAAGAGATATGGTTAAATTTATTTCAAAATAATATTTATATTAACTTGCGAATATATCTTATTATGTTATAATAAGAAAGTAATGGACATGCATATTCATTTAGCAAAGTCGAAGGGTGCAAGGAATATTCATGTTTAATTCAAGTTTTATTTTCTTTAATTTAAATAATAAAGGAGGAAAAAAGAAAATATGAAAGGTTTATTCAAGAGACTTTCAATACTCGCTGCTTCTTTAGCAATGGTATTTGGAGTCGGTCTAGTAAACAATGAGAAGAATGCAAAAGCTGAAGCCACAATTTACAAACAGACTATTTTTTCTGCAGCCAACAATAGTGCCGGTAATTCATCTTACACAGGAACATTTAATAACACGACAAATGGTTTTACTGTAAAAGTTGACAATGGTAATAACAACAACAATAACTGGGAGGGACACGTTCGTTTTGGACAAAAGAAGGTTGCTTCTAAAGGAGCAATTACAACCAACAAAGCAATCGATAAAATGATTACTCGCATTGATCTTACTATTGGCGAAAAGTGTACAAAAGTAAATGCAATTAATGTCTATGCTGATGCAAAAGCAGCACCAACTACTTTAATTGGTTCCTTCACTGATTATGCAACAAATAAGACAATCTCATTGGATGTTTCAGCAAAAACAACCACAGATTTATTCTACAAAATTGAATTTGATATGCTTGCTGGTGCTAATGGCAATTTAGATATTGGCCAGATTGACTTTTATGTTAATGAGGATACTCCTCAAAAAAAATTAGATCGTATCGTTGTTTCTGGATTTGATACAAGCACATTCTATTACGTTGGAGACGCAATCAAAGCAAGTGATATTACAGTGACAGGTGTATATGAGGACAACACCGAAGTGGCAATCGAAACTGGTTATACTGTAGATCCAGAATTACCATATACTCTTACCTCGAGTGACGTGGGCTCTAAAACAATTACAATCACTTATGAAGGTTTAATTAGTGCTGTTACTATTATTGTGAAAGAAAAACCAACCGATTTAGTTCTATCCGAGATTAAGATTACTGAGGGTGAAAATGTTAAGAAAACTTACTATGTTGGTGATAGTGTTGATACTACTGGATTAACAGTTACTGCTGGTTATTTATCTGAATCAGATCCAAGCCATGAATCTTATGTTGATGTTACCGACAAAGTTACTTGGTCTTTAGATACATCAGCAATTAATGCAGAAGCACATTTGACTGCAACTTATATTGAAGGTGAAATTACTGAGACAACTTATATTATTGTTGCTATTGTGGAAGCACCAACTTACGTTGTTGATAAATTGACAGCAGCTGATTTAGCTGCCGAAAGCAATACATATACTGATTTTAGAGATGTTACTGCTACATCTGGAATTAAATATGCTGGAAATAGTGCAAAGGATAGTAGTACGTACATCCAATTAAGATCTGATAAAGATAAAAACACAGGTAGTTATTCTGGTATTGTTTCTACAACCGCCAATAGAATTCTCACTAAAGTTGAAGTGGAATGGGCTTCTAAAACAGCAGCCGCAAGAACTATTGATGTCTATGGTTATAATGTAGCATTTAATGATGCTTCTGATTTATATAACACTAAAGCAGAAAAATTAGGAACTCTTAAAAAAACAGATACTTCACTTGAGATCCCAACAAATACAAAATATGCTTTTGTTGGTATTCGTTCCACTAGTGGTGCTATTTATTTAGCAAGTATTTCCTTTACATGGGATATTAGTTCTGAAGCTAATTCCTTTATTGATATGTGGAGCCAAATGCGTGCTGATGGTACAAATGGTATTTGTGATTACTTAAATGGCTCACAAGATTCTAGTGAGTTAGATACATTACTTGAAATGTATAATGATTCTTCTTTAATTGATGCAGCGGATAAAGCAATTATTAATGATGCTGCAGATGGTGAAAATAATACTATTGGAAACACCATCCTTTACATTGCCGCTTATAAAGCTGCTCATACAAGCAATAATGCAGGAATGAATAATGCATATCATGCTGTAACAAATAACATTTCCTTTATTCTCATTATCAGTGTTATTGGCTTATCTTCTGTTCTTGGATATTATTTCATCCAAAAACGTAGATTAGTTAAATAATCTTCAAAAAAATATAATATTAAAAGGACCCTAGAATGATTTTCTGGAGTCCTTTTTATGTGTTTTTAATCTTTTATTTTGTTAACATTTTTTTCTTGTTGGCTAAATAATAACCAACAATAGAAGCTAATCCTAAAATTCCAATAACTAACACAAAGAAAGTGTTATTAGAAGAATTTAATGCTAAGCCATTTTGATTGGTTTTGTTTCCGGTGCTTGTTGGATCACCATGAACATTTAAGTATGCTTTAATATAACTAATTGTATTACCAATTGTAGTATCTCCATCTTTTTCTGCATCAATGATGGCTTTCTGTGCTTCGGTCATTTGATCGTATCTGTCAAGGAGTTCTTTTAATAGATCATAATCTTCTCCTTGTAAATATCCACAAATAGAGCCATTTCCTAGTTCTCTTAAAGAATTCCAATCGCCAACGAAGGTATAAGCATCAGCTGTTTCAACGATACTATCTAATTTAGCTTTAGCTGCTTTGACTTCTTCCAACTCTTTAACACTTTCATCTTCAATTAAATCATAATAGTCTTTTGCATCTTGAATAGCTTTTTTAGTTTCTGCACTATTATAATTATCAAGTGTGATTTCTCCAATCGCATTAACTGAGCGGACAAATAAAACTTGAGCAGGTGTTTCTTTAACTTCAATATCAATTGAAGTAGAATATTTTGTGCCATTTACAGTAATAGTAAGAGTAATTGTAGTAGAACCGGTTCCCATAACAACATATTCACCAGTATTCTCATCAACCATTATGACATTCTCATAGGTAGAGCTCCACGTTTTAGAACCAATATTAGTATATTCGTTTCCTTTTTTGTCTACAAATGCATAACCGAAATTTCCTGAATCATCTTTGTAATATTCAGCAGCAATTTGAGTAATAGATAAGGTGCAATTTGCTAAATTTGGAGTATACTTAACCAAATAGCAACCGGCATTTAATTCATAATCAGAATTATATTTTAATAGACTACCATAGGCCAAAATTGTTCCACCTTTTTCAAGCATATCGGAAGTAAATTTGGTTTTATTTACACCTGCATAGAAGGTGTAAAGCACAAATTGATTGGTTGTAGTTCCGTCATCAGAAATAAAAACTTTAAAATAAGAACCAGAAGAATAGTTGTTCGTACTTACAACTTTTCCTTGAACGTATGCAGATTTGGTGCTTCCACCCTCAATTGCATTTCTGGCATCGTTAACAGTGTATGGATCTTCTAAGGTACCTTCACGCGAAATAACTGCCACTACGCATTCTGCACTAGCGCCATTATAATTTGCGGTAATTTTTGCAAGACCATCTTTTTTAGCGGTAACATTACCACTATTATCAACGGAAGCAACATCTGAATCACTAGATAACCAAGTAACCTCACCACCAGCTGTTGCTGTTAAAGTAAAGGTTTCATTTGGCTTAAGGATTTTCTTCATTGTATCTAAAGAAAGCTCATTAGCAATTCGACTGACTAAGTAGCATCCTTGAGCAAGTTCATAAACTTCTTTGTCTGAATAATATGTTAATGTCCCTGTTGCAACTATGGTATCGCCTTTATTAATATAATCTTTAGAGAATTTTTGGCCTTTAAGATCTAAGAATCTATATAATTGTAAGAATTTAGTTGTATCGTTTGCACTGTCTACAATATTGATATAATCATAATTTTTATAAGAAGTACTTAAACTTGATTTTTCACTTACGATTCCTTTAACAAAAGCGGTACTTGTTTTTCCAAAGTCAATAGCGATATGTGCATCATTTACGGAATAAGGATCTGCTTCTGTTCCTGCATGATCAGTAACTAATACTTTACAGGTTGCTTTTTCTGCGCCTTTAGTAGCAGTAATTGTTGCACTACCAACAGATAGGGCTTTTAATTTTCCATTTTTTACTGTTACGACAGCTTCTTTATCAGAAGCCCAAATAATTTCACTACTACCTGTTACAGTGTAGCTTAAATCGGTTTCAGAATTAGTTAATACTTCAAGACTATCATTAGCAAACGAAATTGTATCAACTTCTGAAACGGTAATGCCATCAATTGTAACGGTTTCACCTTCAAATGTTCCGGTAATTGATGTCATTCCAACTGTTAAAGCGGGCCATTCAACTTCGTTAGTAACGTCTTCTTCTACGTCACTATTTGTATACTTTGCTTTGATAGTTAATCCTGTTGGATCAAAACTTTCTGCATTTGTGTAATCTTTCTTTGTAAGCGTCCCAGAGATGGTAAGCTTTTCTAATACTTTTTGTTCAACAGTATCATAATAAAATTTTAATTGATAAATAGTAGCACGTTTTGTAGTAGTTTCGAATTTTAGTGTTGTTATTGAACTAGAAAAATTCCATATCATCACTTTGGTTGCTGATGCTAATTTTGTTCCTTTTGCATTTAGTTCACCAGATTCAGCAGAATTTGAGTTTAATTTAAAAGTTCCAGTATCATATTGAGTTCCAATTAATTCTACTTTTGTAATTGCATAATCTTCATTAAAAACAAAATTGATTGCGCCAGTAGAATTCTTTCCTCCTAATGTTAAACCACCATTTTTTCCATATTGAACAGTATTTGTAGGTGTAAAAGTAGATAAAATTGTATTGTCAATTTCTTCTCCAGTTGATAATTTGCCAAAGCTTAAAACATTACTAGAAGTTAAATTTGTTCCATTTGTTGATTTGATTTTATTTTCATCATAAAAATCAAATAAAATATAGTTTTCGTTTTCTGCTTTCGCATTCTTCTTTTCGCTGTTTACTAGACCGACTCCAAATACCATTGCTAAAGAAGCAGTGAGTATTGAAAGTCTCTTGAATAAACCTTTCATATTTTCTTTTTTCCTCCTTTTAGTATTTAAATAAAAAAAGGAAAATCTTTAAGTTTTTGTTAAAGAGCACGAGCTATTTTGGAGATTATTATGGCAATAAAAGTTGTTGAAATTTTTTAAAAAAAAGAACCCTAGAATTAAAATCTAGAGTTCTTATGATTAAAGATTCTAAAATGAAATTTATTTTGCTAATCTACGTTTTTGAATGAAATAATATCCAAGAACAGAAGATAGACCAATAACACTAATAATAAGAATCAAGGAAATGTTGTTTGTTACAGCACGATATGCATTATTCAACCCTGCATTATTACTTGTATGAGCAGCTTTATAAGCAGCAATGTAAAGAATGGAGTTTCCAATGGTATTATTTTCGCCATCAGCGGCATCATTAACAATTGCCTTATCAGCGTCATCTAACATAGTGTTATACATTTCAAGTAATGTATCTAATTCGCTAGAATCTTGTTTTCCATTTAAGTAATCGCAGATACCATTTGTACCATCTGCACGCATTTTATTCCACATATCAATGAAGTCATTTGCATCTTTACTTTCATCCCATGTGAAGGAAATGCTAGCTATAATTACTGCTCCACTATTAGAACGAACTCCAACATAAGCATATTTTTCATCAGTTGGAATTTCAAGAGATGGAGAAGCAGATGTGAGAGAACCTAATTTTTTAGCTTTTGTATTATATAATTCGGTTGCATCATTGAATGCTGTATTATAGCCATAAACATCAAGTGTTCCAGTAGTGGTAGAACTCCATTCAACTTCAACTTTAGTAAGAATTCTCTTGGCGGTTGTAGAAATAATACCAATACCATTTTCAGAGTCTAATTGAATATTATTGTTATCATTTGCAGTTTTACCAGCATACTTAATTCCAGAAGTTGATGTAACATCTTTAAAATCAACATAGCTAGTATCTGTAGCAGCTAAATTACTTGCTGTTAATTTATCAACAACATAAGTTGGTTCGGCTTTAATCTCTAAGTCTAATTCAGCTTGATAATAGGTTGAGTAAGTTGGACCAACATAGACAATTAATGTAATAGTAACGTTACCTGCTTTATAAGCAAGATAACCACCATTTTTAGCATCAAGGAATTCAAAAACATCCGTATCAGAAGAGGACCAATTTTCTAAAGTAACTTCTCCAGAAATATCTTTTCCTGTGTTATCTTTAAGATCATAGGTTAACGTTCCAGTTTCATTAGCATAAATTGTCTCAACATCTTTTTTAATAACTAGATTGCTTGTACTAGCGGCTTCAGTAACTGTAATTCCAGTAACTTCAATGGTCAAACCTTCATAGCTACCAGTAATAGAAGTCATACCTGCAGTTAATGCTGTCCAAGTTACATTGTTGGTAACATCTTCTGTTGTATTATCACTATAGTTAGCGGTAATTGTTAAACCATTTGGAGAGAAAGTATCATCCGTTGTGTACTCAGTTTTAGTAAGCGTTCCAGATAAAGAAAGGCTTTCTAAAGTTCTTGTTGCTTTCGCAGTATGTGAATAAACATAAGCAGCACCTTTTTCTTCAGTTTCAGGAGTGGTGTTTTGGTAGTTCATAACGGCACCATATAAGACAACAGTATCACCTATGGCCACTTGATCAGTAGAGGTGAATTTATCACCATTTAAGTAGTTAACTTGGAAAGCTTTAAATACTTTATCAGTAGTTCCATCATCACTGATGTCGAAAATGATATTTCCATATCGAGAGACATCGTCGGAGTCTGGAGTATAGTCGGCAATAATACCTTTAATATAATATTTTTCAGTAGAGACTAAGCCATTACCTGCGATAGCAGCATAAATTGCATCAGCAACAGTAAATGGTTCATCTACACTACCTAAGTTATCAGTAACACCAACATAGCAGTTAGCAGTGATTGAGCCAAGAGTTGCAGTAATGGTCGTATTACCAGCAGCTTTGGTTGTGATAACACCATCTTCAGAAATATCAGCAACATTGGTATCGCTAGAAGCCCAAGTAACACTACCGGTTAAACCTGTTAAGGTAGCGGTAAGGGTTTTACTAGCGCCATTTTTCATAATTACAGACGTATCACTTAAAGTAATAGCTTCTGTTGGTTTTTCTACGTCTACAATGACACCTTGAATTTGTGGTGTACTATTATGAATGGTTAAGACAGCATACATTGTGATAATATCATCAGCAACACAAGCATTATTGAAATTTTTTCCTGATTGCCAACTACCTGTATAGTAACCATTTTCGGAATCGGTTAATGTTAATTTTTTTGTATCAGTAGTAGCACCATAAACAAAAATCTTTTTAGTAGAATCATTAAGATCGATTAAATCAAAGTTACCATAACTTGTATTAATAATATTAGCAACTTTACCTTTAACTTTAATGACTGTATTATCAGCGGCAGTCTTAGTCATTAAGTCACTAATTGTAACTTCACTAATAACAGGTTTTAGTTTAATAACTACTTTTACTGTAGCACTATATTCCTTTCCATCCACTGTCATAGTAGCAGTAATAGTTACTTCTCCTTTAGCAGTAGCTTTAAATGTACCATTTTGATTAATTGTTCCATAATCTTCTGTATCAGTACTCCAAGTAACTGTTGGCAATGGATCAACATTTTTAATTGTGGTAGTAAAAGTCACACTTTCATCAGGTTGAATTTCTTGTGCTCCTTCATTGATTGAAATAGAGGGAGCGGTAGTATCAATAGAATATTTTACAGAAATTGATTTAACATAAAGTGCTTTTGAACTAGTTTGCGCCCAAGACAATACAATTTCTCCACTAATAGTAGTAGTGCTGGTAAATGTATATGGGGTATTGGTTGTACTAATTGTTTGCTTTTGTGTTCCAAATGCAGTGCCACCAATGCTGCAACTTATAGTTGCGGAAATACTTTTTGCTCCTGACGTATTAACAACAATTTCACTAATATTACCACTAATTCCGTTAGTAGTTAAAGTCATTTGTTTGTATGGACTACTACCAGAGCCAAATTGTTGCCCTTTTGTCCCATCATATCCCCAATATGCACCATCTCCTGCTAGTGTCCAATCAATATCGCTAAGATTTTGGGTTTCATTTGCTGTAAATGTTTTTGTAGAAAATGTGTACGAATAAGTTGATTCTCCATCAGCTTTCGCATTCTTCTTCTCATTGTTTACTAGGCCGACTCCAAACACCATTGCTAAAGAAGCAGTAAGTATTGAAAGCCTCTTGAATAAACCTTTCATATTTTCTTTTTTCCTCCTTTATTATTTAACTTAAAGAAGAAATTTCTTAAAAAATAGAAAGAAGTCTAAGTTAAATAAAAATGATTGTATAATATGGGTAAAGGAGAGAATTTATGAGAAAGAATTTTATAAGTATAGGTAATTGCGGAGAATATTTTGTCGCGGCAGAATTAGAAAGACGCGGTTTTAGTGTAGCGGTACCTATGAAAAATACACCATTTTTTGATTTACTAGCAATGCATCAAAAAAGTAAAAGTCTAATAAGTATCCAAGTTAAAACGACTTCTGAAGAAAAGGTTAGATGGAGATTAAACAAAAAAGCTGAGCAATATGAAGATAAGAATATGTTCTATATTTTTGTTAAATTAAATGACCAAGAACAACCGGATTACTATATTATTCCTAGCGGAATTGTTTGTAAAACTATAAGAGAAGAACATTTGAAGTGGCTAAATACACCAGGAAAAAAAGGACAAAAACATAACGATAATAATATGAGAGTGTTTGCAATAGAAGACATTGACAAATACAAGAATGCATGGGAAAGTTTATTAGAATTGAATATCAACTAAAAAGTTAGCATTAATTTTTTGGAGGTCGGAAGAAACCGATAAGTGATGAAAATAAAA
>ERZ808275.200-NODE-200-length-32979-cov-6.102995_pt1 | contig 32979 bp, 14 predicted proteins | sample MGYA00520894_ERZ808275 | MGnify/ENA primary metagenome ERZ808275 (study PRJEB31516, sample SAMN03275598) | gut metagenome | biome: mammalia-associated habitat; material: feces | host: Papio cynocephalus | place: Kenya | collected 2012-08-03 ... | reverse complement strand
CCGCCGTGGCGGATATTTGTCCAGCAGATATGCGCATTATCATCCCATGGACCATCCTCAAACGCCTCGTTCTTGTCGTCTGCCTCAAACGAGGTAAAGAGCAGGGTGTCGCCCGGTGCGGCTGCGGTATGGTCTGCGGGTTCGCAGATAGTGGTGAAGATCAGTGTTCCCTTCAGAGTCTCCACGCTCGGCACATCGTCGCATACGGAGGTGATCGTAATGCTGAATGTATCGGTAGTGGCAGGTTCAAGTCCCTCCATTGTGAAAGCGGGTGTATTATCCACCGTTTCCTCGAAATAGAGAGCCTGACTGTTGTTCACTGCCACTATCTGCCATCGGGTCTCGTTCTTGCCGGGAGTCCAACTGAACGTTGCTTGCCGTGCAGCCACGTCGCCTAATACCAACTTGGTAGGAGGCAGGCAGGCGGGTTCCGGAGAAATAAGGATATTGTCCACCAAAACCGCACCATAGTTGTATGACACAATCAGTACATAGTGGTTGCCGCGGAATTGCTCCAGACTGAAACGGAAGAATTGGTAGTCCGAGGTCAGACCGGTAATTTTGCCCAAACGGGTAGCCCCCTCCAAAGTCGGGTCTGCATTGATATACACAATCAAACTGTCATTGGCTGTATATGCCGAACTATAACTCGATTTTACATACAAACTCAATTCCGAATTTCCCGGGATTTCCAACTCGGGTGTTACCAAAACGGAATAGTTGGTGTTATCATACAGATTGCTCAAAGAGGCACTACCGGACTCCACTTTCCATGTAGTGGTGGTACCCTTGCCGGCAAAGGTATTCCAGCAGGGGATATCCGCGAAACTCTGCCCGTTGCGATAGGTCTCAAAATCCAACAGAATTGAGTCTCGAACCGCAGTAAACGCTGCACATTCGGTAGCAAACGACAAGGTGGCTTTTGTAACCTCCGCCTTTTCGCTGCCGCAATCCGATTGTACGGCTACATAATAGGAATAGGAAGTACTGTGTTTCAGCCCATTGATAGTCAGCGACGGAGTAGCCGAGACATTGCTCGTAACCGTGTCAGTCTCACCCGCAGCCACATACTTCACAATCCAATCGGTTTCGTCTTTGCCTGCTTGCCAAGCAATGGTAGCCGATGTTTGCGTAGTGGCATTGATGCGGATTTTCTTGGCAGGCACGCAAGCAGGCATATTATCCACGGTAATATCATCAATATACGAGTTGCCGGACGCTTTGTCAGCGCAGCCGTATTTGATGGCAATATAGTTGTGGGTGGCAGGTGCATCGTTCAGGTACACTTTAGCCAATGTCCAACTGCCTTTCTGCTCCAGGGTGTCTATGGCAACAAACGTGTTTTTGTCCGCAGGGTTGCTCATCACACCCACAATGAATTTTCCGTATCCGTCCTGTACATATCCGCTCTTGTAATAGAACGACAGCATCAACTCATTGACGGGAACGCTGAAGGTCGGCAGAATGGCGTAATTCTCACTGCCACTGCTGCCGCCCATAAAGATCAGGCTCTTTTCACCGTTGTGCGCAACCGAAGAGTAACTGGGTTCATACACATACGGGTAGCCGCTATTTTTAATAGCCTCCCAGCAATAGGGCATGACCTTATCGCCTGCCGGCATAGTCCCCTCAAAGCCTTCTGCAAAAGGAACGGATATCGGCGCACAGTCGGTATGGAAAGCCGTACGAGCCCATACACCGGCACCCTCTTCGCACACCGCACGTACATACGCCACATAATCCGTATTGGCAGACAACCCCGTAACCGAAGCCTGCGTCTGTGTTGCAGCATGCTGTACCTTGCTCTCGTCTATCGAACCGCTCGCCGGAATAACTATGTAGTCATAGCCCTGCACATCCGTTGATGTAGAGGCAGTCCACGTAACTTTTGCCGAGTTGGCGGTAATATCGGAGACAGCAGGTGCCGCCATCTCTACACAAGCCATCTTGCTGATAAAGATATTATCAATAGCAGGAGCCGTTCTGCCGGTACCGTTATCACATTGGAATATAAAGACCAGATTATAATCACCTGCAGCGGATATGGTAACCTTTTGGCTTTGCGCTACCCATTCATCCTGTTCACTGAAAATCCATTGTTTGTTTGTGGTATACGGACGAGAGCAGTCTAAGCGTATGTAACCGGCTTGCGTAATGGTACTAGTCATAGTACTGATGGTAAATCCGGTGATGGAACCTAAAGTGATGTTATTGTTATCTGCTCCCAACGATGACAATGAGACACTCGACGGGATAAGCAGCACTTGTACGCCATCATACGTAGATTCTCCCTGCCCCGTCCAATCGAAGGATATGCTATAATCCGAAACATCAAAATGGAAAGTACGATAGGCGAAAGAGGTGGTTCTCTCTGAATTATCGTATTTACAAGATGTACCTCCATCGCTACTGATATACAGCGCATTGGTACCGCCGTGGTTGGTGGCAGAGCCGATACACCACCGGTTAACCGTGGCATTGGCGAACTGCCAGGAAGCATTGTCCGTTGCGTCCTCGAAGCCTGTGGAGTATGGCAGCGACGTAGCCGCCGTCTGCGCTGTTATTCCCACAGAGAAGCAAACCGACAACAAAAACAGGAAAAGTTTGTTCTGCCTCATAAGAATAGAGTTTTTAGTTAGTAAATTATATTTTGTTTATTTTATTACAAAGATGAAACAGACCGGTTTTCTGTGTATAGAAACAAGGCTGTGCAAAAAGAGTTAAAACCAACGGTATTTGGCCTATTGATAAATCAAGGGCAAAATTACTACAAAATTTTCATTTATGCAACACTTATGTACAAATATACAGGGCAACCGCATCAAAAACAGTAATGGGACAATGGAAAAGTAATACAATCGGCATCAAAATAACATTTAAGTGTTATTAAAAAGACATATTGAAACGTATATATAGTTCGATGAAGGTGACAACGACGCCGGGTGATAGGGAGTTCTGCTCGGTTGAGAGGGATTTGTGGTGCTATGGTGCTCAGTGCGCACACCTGCCTTACGCTTCACGTCTCCCATGCATAGCATAACGACGCGAGCCGCGTCGTCCCCCATACGTAGCATAGTCATACGGTTTGTGGCAAACCGACCGCGGACGGGGCGTCCGCGTCCCCGATGGAATGGCAGTACTCATAAGGGATTGACAGGTGAATCACCTAAGAATCACCTAAGAATCACCTAAGAATCACCTATGCTTATCAGCACGAAGGTAAACGGAAGCCAAACGGAGTGTTTAGAGGAGTATTTGAGAGGAGGGGGTGAGAGGATAAAAAAGCGGCTGTCTGAGGGTTTTCAGGCAGCCGCTTTGCAATAGTTTTTACTATATGAACTAACTTATTCTGTACATTTCTTTATCTTTATTCTGTCTTTATTCTGTCTTTATTCTGTACATTTCTTTATCTTTATTCTGTCTTTATTCTGTACACTTCTTTATCTTTATTCTGTACATTTCTTTATTTATTTTTTACCTGTTCGCCGAGGAGGTTGTAGGTTTTGCCGCGATGGAGGATATAGACTTGTCCGTTGCGGATGATTTTCCGAGCCGCAGCGTTGGAAGTATCCGTAGCAGGCAAAGAGGTCGGCACTTTGCCGTTGCTGCGCACAAAGAGATTGTCCATATAGATGTCGTTGCCGTTCTCGTTACGTCCGAGGAGGGCAATGTGCTGTACGCCGCTATTGGGCAGAGTGAACGTATAGGTGTACCAATTGCTTTCCGTTTCGGCGGGGATGTTGGTGCCGACCGTAGAACAGTTGTGCGGAATGAAGGCCAATGTATCCGTTCCGGCAAGGATATAGACTCCCTCGGCAGGAATATAGGGCATGGAACGGCGCCAGACAGAAAGTCCGAAATCGTAACCTCCTGCGACGGGGATATCCATTTCGGGCAGTACTAGACGGGTGTAGGTAGTGCCGCTTTGGTCGGTCAGTTTGAGCACATTGGTGTTATTATTATTGACACCCCAAGCGGACTGATAGACCGAGAACAGATACGTGCCATAGCCCGATATATGCTCATTGAGCCAGCAGGGCCGGTTGACGTTGCCTATAGTGAAATTTTCAAAATCCACTTCCCACGGGAACTCGCTGACGGTTGCGCAAGCAGTGGAGAGCATCAGTTGCTCGGACTGGACATCGAAGGCATCGCCTGCCAAGCAATGTGCCTGCACTTTGACCGTACAGGTGTAACTTGTGGCAGGTTGCAGTCCGTCCAAGACACAGAAAGTGTCGGTTGTCTGCATAGTGATGGTATCTGCACCGCAGAAGGTAACGGTATAGCCATTGTCTGCGCTGCCAGACCAAGCCACGGTTGCGCTCTGCTGTGTAGCCAGCGAATCCACGGTATGGATATTAGCAGGGAGAGGACACGGTGAGGGGGCATAAACGGCGACATCGTCGATATATACCTGACTGGAATACGTATAGTTAGGTGCATAGCGGAAACCGTAATACGGCTGCAGCACATCGGCGGAAGCCGCAAGCGTAAGGATGACGCGCGTCCAAGTGGTGGTACCGCTATATTCGGCAATACGATGCCACGTGGTGGAGTCGGCGGGGTCGGTGAGATAACCCACTTCTATCGGTTTGTTGACATAGTTGCTCTTGTACCAGAATACCAGTTCATTTCCTGTTTTCACCTGCGGAAGGATAGCAAAAGCCGCCGCATCATACGCGTCAGTGGTCTTGAGCGTAAGCCCCTTGGTACCCTCGTGCGCAGCAATAGAACCGGTAACATAGACAGAGGTGTTGCCGCCTTGGTTTGCCCCGAGGATATTCCAGCATACGGGTACTTCGAAGATGTCATCGCCGGAAGGAACGGTCTCGAAAGTCTCGCTCCACGGGTAGTCGGCAATGGGTTCACATTCGGTAAGGAAGGTATGCGCAGCGTGGTAGTACTCAGCGGCTTCGACACCGTCGCAAAGGGCTTTGATTGTAATATCAAGGGTGTATTTTGTTCCCGATTGCAACGGTTGGAGCGTTATTAAAGGCTGTTCGGTACGGGTGTTGAGAAGGGTATCCGTGCCGTCGGCTACGACCACCTGCCAAGCCGTTTCGCGGTTGCCTGGTGTCCATTGCAGGGTAGCAGTATGGGGTGTGATACCGGCAATCTCCACATTTCGTACTTTGCGGCAGTCGGGGAGAAGGCGCACAGCGATGTCATCGAGATAGAGATCGGTGTAGCCGCTCGGGTGCTCACAGCGTAAGATGAGATAGTTCAAGCCGGCACGTGCCGATATGGGGTCGAAAGTATATTTGGTATATGTCTCCCCTATGAGTCCCGTGGTGCCGATGCGTGTTGCGCCTGCCATAGAAGGTGCGCTGTTGAGATATACCTCGATACTGTCGAGGGTCTTGCCATAATATGCCTGACCTTTTTTGCTCCAGAAGGAAAGTTCCAATTCCGCACCCTCGGCAAGCACCATACCCGGCAAGGCAAGAATGGTAATCGGTTGATAGGAACTATTGGGCGGCAATACCAGAGCCTGTTCGCCAGTGTGTGCATTGGAGGTTTGCACCTGCCAGATGATAGGTGTCGTAGGGGCATAAAAGCCGGTGTAACCTATTTGGCGGTTCGTCCAGCAGTTGTGCGCCACCGAGTCCCAACCGCTGACAAAGGATTCGTCATCGCCACTCACTTCAAAGCCGCATACCAGCAGCGTGTCGCCCGCTTGTGCCGCAGCATAGTCCGCAGGTTCGCAAGCGGTGGTGAAGACCAGGGTTTCCTCTGCCGTTTCCGACAAGGAACTCTCATCGCACATTGATTGCACTTTGACATAGACGGTATCTTGGGTAGAAGAGGGCAAATCCTCAATGGTATAGAACGGTGTGCCTTCCACCACTTCGTCCTCTATATAAATATCCTTATGGTCATCCACACTAACGAGCCATTGTGTCTCGTTCTTGCCAGGAGTCCAAGTCAGCGTTGCGCTATGCGCATTGGCGGCATACACACGCAGGTTGGTAGGCGGCAAGCAGGCAGGTTCGGGGGAAATGAGAATGTCGTCCACATAAATCGAACCATAGTTGTATGCCTCGATGAGGATATACTGTTTGCCACGGACGGGCAGGCTGAAACGCGTGAAACGGTAGGTGTTGGTCAGGTTGCGCACCTCGCCCAAGCGGGTAGCCCCCTCCAAGGCAGGCTGATTATTCACATAGACGACCAAGCGGTCGTGGCGTGTGGAACTATTCGGGTATCCGCTGCGGCTGTAGAAACTCAGTTCCGAGCCATCAGGGATTTCTGTCTGCGGGGTTACCAAGACGACCGATGAGGTGGTGTCGTTCTGATTGCTGATGAGCGCATACATACTCCCCGAATGGGCAGTACCGGACTGCACTTTCCAGCGGTAGGACGAGTTGCCCGTGCCTTTGAAAGTGTCCCAACAGGGTATCTCTGTGAATGATTGTTCCGCGCTGTAGGGCTCAAAATTGAACAGGATAGAGTCGTTCTTCGTTTGGAACGGTGCGCACTCGGTAGCAAAGGAGAGAGTGGTCGCCGTGGCGTCCGACAAGTCACCGTCGCCGCAATCGGCTTGGATACTTATCCCATAGGAGTAAAACGAAGAGTGGGTCAAACCGCTGATCGTGAGTGCGGGTGTATCGGATATGCGGGTTGTCAGGGTATCGGTGCTGCCCGATTCGGCATAACGCACCCGCCAAGCGGTTTCCTCTTTGCCAGCCTGCCAAACGAGATTGGCACTTGTGGTGGTGATATTGCCGACATGCAGGTTTTGCGGCGGGATACACGTGGGGAGATAGCGCAGTTCCACATCATCGATATAGACATATCCGTCCCACTCGCCACCGCCATATCGGATAGCGATGTGGTTGTGCGTGTCGGGGGCGTTGCTCAGATAGGTTTTTGCCAAAGTGTATGTGGTGGTTAGCGGGAAAGTGTCCAACGCCACAAACGTGGAAGCATCGGTATAATCGCTCATCACGCCGACAATCACCTTGGCGTAGTTGGGTCCTGCGTCTTTGTTTTTATAATAGAACGAAAGCATCAGGCGGTTGGCTTTCTCTATGCAGGAAGGCAAAACGGCATATTGCACAGAATTGGTAGTGCCTCCGTAGAAATAGAGGAAATTGCTCCCGCTGTGTGCAAAATTCATATTATTGTCATCTACAAACACATACGGATATTTGCCATTATATGCTATCCTATGCCAGCAATAGGGCATCACATAATTGCCGTCAGGCAGACTGCCGTCGAAATTCTCGGTATAGGGGATTGGCAATGCCTCACAGTCGGTATGGAAAGATGCCTGTTTCCATACACCCGCGCCCGCCTCGCATACCGCACGCACATAGGCGATATAAGTGGTGTTGGCTGTGAGTCGGCTGATACTTACCGAAGTAGCGGAGGTGCGCTGCGCCTGTGCGTCGGTGATAGTCCCGGTAGCGGGCGCAACGATATAGTCGTAGCCCACGACATCATCGAGAGCTGTCCAAGAGAGCGTTGCCGAAGAGGCGGTAATGCCGGTGATATTCAGGTCTTGCAGGTTGGCGCAGGCTTTACGGCTAATGGACAAATTATCTACGGCAGCAGGCGGGTTATCGCCACTACTGCCGTCGTTCTGCCAGACAAAAACGAGGTTATACTCGCCTTTTGTGGGGATACTGATTTCAACAGACTCGCTTTGCCACGAGGTGGTCTGATTGAACATCCACGGGTAAGCAGGCTTGCTCGGATTGGTGCTACAGAGACGTATGTAGCCTGCCTGCGCAATGCTGCCGGCAGCAGTATTGACATCAAAATTGCTTAAAGTTCCCAAATCTACCCTATTGCTGTTCGCCCCCGCAAGGCTGACATCGGCGGGCAGCACCAAGACCTGCATAAGATCATAGCGGCTTTCGCCGGCTGCTTTCCAATCGAAACTTACGATATAGTCCCATGCATCGAATTGAAAGGTGCGATATGCGAACGCCGTGGTATAGTCGCGATTGCTGTACGCATTGTGTCCACCATTGTCGTTGCTGATATACAAGGCATTGGTTCCGTCTTTGGGAGCAGCACTGCCTATATACCAGCGATTGACGGTGTTGCCTTCCGAAAGTTGCCATTGCGCATTGTCCGTAGCGTCTTCGAAACCCGTGGAATAAGGCAGTGCAGTGGTCTGCGCACTCATTCCGAAAGCAAGGAGTCCTGCGGACAAGAGCAGAAAGAGTTTGTTTCTTCTCATAAAAAACAGGGGTTTTGTTAATGAATATGATTATCTTTTTACATTTCAGTTTAGGGTGTACCAAGTGCTTTCAGACCGCGCTATGTACAGCAAAAAGCACCTTTATAATCCAATACAAAGGTACATCCGGATCCTTAGACCTGCAATCCCGAATTATCAGTAAAACATATCCCTGTTTTTGATTAGGCTCGGGTGTGCAGGGGATTCACACAGGCGGCTGATAGCGGCGCGTGCTACAGGGCTCCCGCAAGCAATGCGCAGTGGGATGCCGGCTGCGCACACAATGGCATTGTGCGCCGCTATCAGCCGAATGCATACGAACAAAACACAGTGTTGTTGCGCATATCAGAAAATTGTTGTAACTTTGCGGGCTAATTAACAAACAGACTGAATTAGAAAATTGATAGATATGGTTCGTGTTCGTTTTGCCCCCAGTCCAACCGGGGCGTTGCATATCGGCGGTGTGCGTACCGCTCTGTACAACTACCTATTTGCCCGTCAGCACGGCGGTGTGATGCTGCTGCGTATTGAGGATACCGACTCCACCCGCTTCGTTCCCGGAGCCGAGGAGTATATCACCGAAGCCCTTGACTGGCTGGGTATCGAGATTGACGAGGGCATCTGCAAAGACGCCCCCAACGGCAAAGGACCTCACGGACCATACCGCCAGAGCGAGCGCCGCGAGATTTACCACCAATACGTAAAGCAACTGCTTGACTCGGGACATGCGTATATCGCATTCGACACCCCTGAAGAGTTGGAGGCAAAGCGTGCGGAGATACCTAATTTCCAATACGATGCGCGTACGCGCGGGCAGATGGTCAATTCGCTCACGCTGCCCAAAGAGGAAGTGGAGGCACGTATGGCACGCGGCGACAAATATGTGGTGCGCTTCCTGGTGGAACCCAACGAGGACGTACATGTGCACGACCTGATACGCGGCGAGGTGGTTATCAACTCAAACATATTGGACGACAAAGTGCTGTACAAATCGGCCGACGACCTGCCCACCTACCACTTGGCAAACATTGTGGACGACCACTTGATGGAAATCACCCATGTCATCCGTGGTGAGGAGTGGCTGCCCTCGGCTCCGCTCCATGTACTGCTCTACCGCGCATTCGGTTGGGCAGACACAATGCCACAGTTCGCCCACCTGCCACTGCTCTTGAAGCCCGACGGCAACGGCAAACTGAGCAAGCGCGACGGCGACAGACTTGGTTTCCCCGTATTTCCATTGGAGTTCCACAACCCAAAAGACGGCACCGTTTCGTCGGGCTATCGCGAGAGTGGTTATTTCCCCGAGGCGGTGATTAACTTTCTGGCTCTGCTCGGCTGGCACAACACGGGCGACCAGGAGATGTTCACAATGGACGAACTGATACAGCAGTTCTCGCTTGACCGCGTCAGCAAATCGGGCGCGAAGTTCGACTACGAAAAAGGCAAATGGTTCAACCACCAGTATCTGCAACTAAAGAGCAACGACGAGTTGTCAGACCTGTTTATACCCGTATTGGCGCAGCACGGGGTAAGACCTCCCCAAACCCCTCCTTCGGAGGAGGGAAATGCCGAGTCGGCAAAGGCTTTCAAAGAAAAAGTAGCCAAGGTTATCGGTCTGACGAAGGACCGTGTGGATTTTGTACCCGAACTATGGGAGCAGACCAATTTCTTCTTTGTAGCCCCCACAGAGTATGACGAGAAGTCGCTCAAAAAACGTTGGAAAGAGGACAGCCCACAACATATGCGGGAGTTGCTGGCTCTGTTGGAGCCGCAGGAGGACTGGTCGGCAGAGGCATTGGACGCGCTTGTTATGCCGTGGATTGAAGAGAAAGGGTACGGCGTAGGTATTGTAATGAATGCATTCCGTATCTGCTTGGTAGGTGCCGCCCGCGGTCCGCATATCTGGGCGATCACCGATATTCTCGGCAAAGAGGAGACGCTCCGCCGCGTACGCACCGCACTAACAATGCTTAATGCATAATGCACAATTTTAATTCGTAATTATGATTTTGATTTTCAGTGCTCCGAGCGGGGCGGGCAAATCGACTCTGGTGAATTACCTGCTCGGCAAGCGACACGACTTGGAATTTTCTATATCCGCCACCACGCGGGCACCGCGCGGGCAGGAACAGAACGGACGGGAATACTATTTTATGAGCAATCAGGAGTTTGAGAAACTGATAGCCGAGGGCAAGTTGGTAGAGTGGGAACAGGTCTATTCCGGCACCTACTACGGTACGCTCAAAAGCGAGATAGAGCGTATAGAAGGTGCGGGGCACCATGTGGTGTTTGACGTAGATGTAAAAGGCGGGATTAACCTGAAGCGTATTTTCGGCGACCGTGCCAAGTCGTTCTTTGTGGCTCCGCCATCGGTGGACGAACTGCGAAAGCGTTTGATCGGTCGTGCGACCGACAGCCCTGAAAAGATAGAAGAGCGCGTTGCCAAAGCCGCCACCGAGATGCAGGACGCACCGCACTTCGACTGTATCATTGTCAATAACAACCTTGCTTCTGCGGAGAAGCAACTGGACAAGGAAGTAGCGGCTTTTCTCGGGGAACAGGGGAATTTATAGAAATTCTAGGGAAACTAGAAGAACTAGGGGAACCGGAAATTTGCCAGATACTATAGTGAAATAATTGAACATCGGAATCTATAGCGGTTCTTTCAATCCTGTGCATTTCGGGCATACGGGGTTGGTAAAGTGGGTGGCAGAGCACACCGACTTGGACGAGGTATGGATGGTAGTCAGTCCAAGCAACCCTCTGAAAGACAAGCACATTCTTGCCGATGAGCGGGTACGGTTGGAGCAAGTACGGAAAGCCGTTGCGGATATACCGCACGTACAGGCGTCCGATTTTGAGTTTCAGTTGCCCCGTCCGAGTTACACTGCCGACACACTCCGTGCATTGGACAAGGCTTATCCCGAACATACCTTTACCCTGATTATAGGCGAGGACAATCTAATGATCTTCGACCGCTGGCGCGAGTGGGAATATATTCTCACGCATTACCGCCTGTTTGTCTATCCGAGACACACGGAACAATGCACAATGCATAATGCACAATGCACAATAAACAGCACTATCGAACGATTGGCAAGCACTGTCAAGAAAGATACGGGGCAAGACATACGATGTGTCGTATTCCTAAAAGACGCTCCTTATTTTGACATCTCCAGCAGCGAGATACGCAACGCAAAGAAATAAATTACCCAACAGGGGATGTCCACAAGCGGCTTGCAACATAGGCGAAGGACTTTTGGCACGAAAATTGCGCTTTGCTTGCGTAATTCGTTTTTTTTATGTAATTTTGCAGGCTCATTTCATAGAATGAAGAACAAGTATTTCGTCATATTGCTGGTTGGTGTGCTTTTCGCGAGTTGCGGAGAGTACCAAAAGATACTGAAATCAACCGATGCGGACTATAAATACCAGAAGGCTTTGGAGTATTTCAACGACAAGCAGTATGTAAAATCACAGACGCTGTTGGACGATATAGCATCGTACTATCGCGGGACAGAGCGCAGCGAGGATGTGTTGGCATACTTGGCCCGCAGTTATATGGGGCAGAAAGACTATGCTTCTGCCGCCGATTACTATCAAGCCTATATCCGTAATTACCCGAAAGGGAAATACGCAATAGAGGCACGTTTCCAACTGGGGCATTGCTATTATCTTGATTCTCCCGATGCACGTCTTGACCAAGAAATTACCCGCAAAGCGATACAGTCGTTCACCGAGTTTGTAGAACTCTATCCGGACAGTCCTTATGCCGAGCAGGCATACACCGAGATGGGCGAGATGTACGACAAGTTGGCGCAAAAAGAGTATTTGAATGCGAAACTCTATTACAATCTCGGTTCGTATTTAGGCAACAACTATCTGAGTTGTGAGATTGTGGCAAAGAATGCACTAAAGACCTATCCGAGCAACTCGTATCAGGAGGAGTTGAACTGGCTGATACTACAAGCCAAATATCAGCAAATGCTGATTTCATACGAAGACAAGAAATTGGAACGCGCCCGCGATACACAGGACGAATACTATAGTTTCATTACAGAGTATCCCGAATCGAAACACCGTTCTGCAGCGGACAAGATACTCAAGGAGATAAAGAAAATAACCAAGGAATAAGTCTGCGCACAGCGCAAGCCTATGTTCGGGCGTTTTGACGCTACGAACCGCAAGAATAAAACTAAAGATACTAAAGATATGGATTTCAAACAATCGAAAGCACCTACCAACACGATTACCCGCGATATGAACAAGTTGGTAGAACCCGTCGGCAACGTGTACGAGACCGTAGCCATCATTGCGAAACGCGCCAACCAGATCAGTGCCGCACTCAAGAAAGAGTTGGACAGCAAACTGCAGGATTTCTCCACTCCCCAAGACTCGATGGACGAGACTTTTGAGAACCAAGAGCAGATTGAGATTTCGCGCACCTACGAGCGTCTGCCCAAACCGACCTTGTTGGCTACGGAGGAGTTTGTAGAAAACGACCTCGTATATAAGACCAGCAACAAGGACGAAGCACTGAAATAACAATGGACAAAGAACAATGGATAAAGAACGCATTGCATATTTATTAATTGTTAATTCTTAATTGTTAATTGTACATTGTTGGAGGGCAAGCACATATTGGTAGGCATCAGCGGGGGTATCGCTGCCTACAAAATTCCCGAACTGATACGCTTGCTACGCAAAGCGGGAGCGGAAGTGAGGGTGGCGACCACCAAGAATGCGTTGGAGTTCGTAACTGAGTTGACCTTGCAGACCCTATCGGGCTACAAGGTCTATTCTGATGTATTTGCCGCTATCAACGAACATTCCACAGAGCATATTTCCCTGCCCGATTGGGCAGACCTGATGGTGGTGACACCTGCAACCGCCAACGTACTCGGTAAGATGGCAAACGGCATTGCCGATGACGCCCTGACGACCACTTTCTGCGCAATGCGCAAACCTGTGGTGATAGCCCCTGCAATGAACGACAAGATGTACCAATGCCCCGCCACGCAAGAGGCGATGAAGCGTCTGTCCGGTTGGGACAACATTACGATGCTCGATTGTGCGGAAGGGGAGTTGGCCTGCGGCACAAGCGGCAGAGGGCGTATGCAGGAGCCTGCGGTTATTTTGGAGGCAGCAGAGTATGCGTTATCGCCCAAAGATCTGTCAGGACAACGGGTGCTGATTACAGCAGGTCCGACACAGGAAAAGATAGACCCCGTGCGCTATATCAGCAACTACTCCACCGGCAAGATGGGTTATGCCTTGGCACAAGAGTGCCTTCGCCGTGGGGCAGAAGTGGTATTGGTATCAGGACCGACCCAATGCAGTCTGCCGCGAGCGGAGTTGTTCGGCATTGCACCCGCATTGCGCATTGTCTCCGTCGGTTCGGCACAAGAGATGTACGAGGCGTGTATGCAAGCGTTTCCTATGTGCAATATAGCCATTCTCTGTGCAGCGGTAGCCGATTTCACTCCTGAGAAGGTAGCAGCGCAGAAGATAAAGAAACAGGCAGGGCAGGACACACTGACGCTGACGCTGCGCAAGACACACGATATAGCCGCCACACTCGGGCAGCAGAAACGCCCCGACCAAACCATAGTCGGCTTTGCGCTTGAGACGCATAACGAGGAACAGAATGCACTGCACAAGATGACCACGAAAGGGTTGGATATGATTGTGCTGAACTCGCTGCAAGACGCGGGGGCGGGGTTTGTATGCGATACGAACAAGGTAACAATCTACTACAAAGACGGACACCATATAGCCTACCCGCTTGAATCCAAACAGCAAGTGGCAAAAGACATAATACAATGCGTAATGCATAATGCGTAATGCGTAATGAGACAACAAAAGAGACTGCCTGACAAAGTATAGTCGGGCAGTTTTTTTGTGTTCTATGCTGATATAACGTGAGTTCGAAATAACGGAAACATAAAAACAAAACCGGCTTTACCTTTCTTGCGGGGCAACACGCCCCGCGCTCAATCAACAAATACAAGATACAAGGGCGGCGGATGGTGGCGCGTGCTACGCACAAAGCGGTGCTTTGCGCCACAATACGCCGAAACGGGCTTATTCAATCAGCATCCATTCACGAACAACCCGATAATCACCCGATAATCACCCGATAATCACCCGATAACAACCCGATGCCGTTAGCATAAAGGATAATAATAGGAGGGGGATAAAAAAAGAGATTGCCACACTTGGTCGGCAATCTCTTTTTTTATTGTTATACTACCGTATTATTCAGGCGTAAAAGTTATTGTTTAGCGACAGAACGTTTCTGCTTCGGGAAATTGAAATGGTATGCCACCTTGATGCCGGCATCGACATAACCCAATTTATTGACATAGGTGTCGGTAGCCGAGACAACCGATGCAGAAGCCTTGCCGTCTCCCGAAGGAGGTGTTACATTGATAAGGCTCCTGTTGGCGGTTTCGCCCTTGAAAGCACTGACGACGCTATAGTTGGCATACACACCCAAACCGAGAGCATCTCCGTTGCGCAGACTCCACTCGTACCCGATTTCGGCAGAAAGGAGCAGGTTGGCTTTCCATTGGTTGTGGTTCTTACCTTTGTTATTGAGTTGGTCATTATCCAGACGCCCTGTGATGGCTTCGTTGGTAACATGCACGCCCTCTTCCTGAAAATAAGCGTCCACGGTAGGCGCAGTGATAGTCTGCTGATAGGGTGTATAGAGCGGGAGTAGGAGTTTGGGGCCGATATTGAAGAACAAGCCTTTCTCAGTAACCAAAGAGAACAAGAGGGGCACTTCGAGTTGCAGTTGGCGGTCGCAGGAAGAGACCTTATCGGCAGTGAGGGTATAATCCACCGCCCCCTCATCGGTATTAACCGTATAAGAGTCGTTGACATCCAAGTTGATACTGCTCTGCGCATAGCCCAGACTCAAGCCGGTAAGGATACCCAAATCAACAGGACGCCCGAACTTAGTCCAATAGTAGGCATACTGCAGGTCGAGCATAGCATCGAAGCCACCGGGGCGTTTGCTGTCGCGGTTGAGTGCGTGGAGCATATTGGCATAACCGCCTCGGAGACCGATAGAGAAACGCTGGTAGTTCTCCTGTTTCGGCTGGGCAGTAATGGTATATGCTGCGTCCTGGGCAGGTTGCTCTTCTACTACTATCGGTTCCAGCGGTTGCTCCACAACCGGTGTCGTATCGCGTTTGGACAGCGCAGTATCGGCTTTCAGCGTCTCGCTGCCATACAGTTGGGCTTGCTGCTCAATCTGACGCTGCTGGAGTTCCGACATCTGTTCTTTCTCCTCCGCCCGTTGATTGACCTGTATTTTCTGCTGCTCCTGCTGTTGCTGAGCCGCAGCCTGTGCCACAGTATCTTCGCGTGCCACAGCCCCCTTGAGCATAATGCCGTCAGGGCGTACCCACGACATAATTCCCTTGAGCAGCACGCCATCGGGGAAGCGTTTCGTACCTACCTGCAGGATAGGGTGCGATACATAATAGACCCACGTACTCATACGTTCTCCTGTCAGGTAGTGGGTATTATCGCGCTTGATAACCACCGTATCACCCACTTGCCATTGAAAATCGGAAGCGGTTGAGTCTGCGGGTGTTTGCGCATCTGCGCAAACACCCGCAGATACCAACACCATAGCCAGTGCAGCCTTACGCAGACGTGCCGCACTACCGAATATCTTATTTTTAATCTTTTTCATTGTATCGTAATTATTAGTTTGTCAGTCCGTTTACTTAACCACATAGCGCAAAGTAACCTTTTCGCCGTCGCATTGTACATCCACCATATAATAGCCCGTATCAGAAGCGGCATTCATAAGGAATGTCTCTGCCTCGCGAGATGTATAAGCGGCAATCTTTTGTCCGGTGGAGGTATAAACGACGATGTCGGTTTCCATATCCGGATTGAGGTTCTGCACCTGTATCTGCTCCTCGGGCAGCACGACATTCGGACGCAACTCGGGCGCCTTGCTGCCGGTGGTGCAAGTAAGGATGACCGTGCGTGCCTCGGCTGCGCAATCGCTCCCGGAAGATGCCGTGTGTATGATACGGGCATAATATGCGCCTTGCAGTGCATCGGCATTGTCTGTGGTATAGTAGAAGCCCGTAGCCACTTCGGTATCGGCATTGACATCGGGTGTTTCGCCTGCCATCTTGTACCAGTGTACATCCGCCTCGGTGATGTTCCAGTCGGGGAACTGCTCACGTATGCTATTGAGGTTGATCATCAGCAGACGGTCGGAGTACATCGATTTGGCGGGCAGGTTGCTCAACGCAGGGTTGTTGTCGGCATCAGGTTGCTCTACCGAGACGATGAACGTGGTATCCTTGGTAGCGCAATCGCTGCTAATCTCGCAGCGGACGGTAACCTCTTTTGTTTGCCCGTCCAATGCCTTATCCGCAATGCCATTCCAAGCCCCGCCTTGCTGCACGAACCAGCGGATAGCGGTATTGGGCGCAAAGAGCGGATCGGCAGCCACAGCCTGCTCCAAGGCAGCCGTAGCACGGGTGGTATCTACCACCTGACCGCACACCGCAAGGATATCATCCTGCGCAATAGCCGGCATAAAGAAATGATATACATAGAGTTGGTAATGATAGAGCGAATCCACATCCCCGTTGACAGGGTCGAACACACGTAGGCTATCCGTCCACGTGGTATCGGTATAGACAATGAGGGTTTGCAAACGGGAAACATAATCGCTGCCGACACAGACGGTATCCGTAACCGTTGTATCTGCTTTCGATGCCGGTTTCACTTGGAGTTGGAGCGTATAGTGTACGCTGTCGCACCCTGTAACAGCGTAGTATGCGGTATCATGATACGTGTCTGCTTTTGTGAAAGTCAAATTGCGCCAAGTATAGGTCTGTCCCTCTTTGATAACCGCCGTTTCCTCCTGCATATCCGTAGCGGAAAGAACCGTCAGATAGAGAGTATAGTACTCTTTGGCGCACCCTGAGTCATAATAAACGGTATCATAATAAACGTCCGTTTGGGAGAGTGGCATACCATTACGCCAAGCATAGATATCGCCATCACAAATAGTATCACGCTCAGTGGTATCTTTGAGCAATTGGAGCGTGGTGATGTTATAGACATATACCGAGTCGAAGTCAATGTCAATATCATGGATCGTGAGTGTATCATTCCACGTGGTGTCATTGAGAATAATGTGCGAACTTACACGACCGATGTACTCGCTGCCAGCGCAGGTTGCATCCTGTATCTCAGGAGCCTCCTCATATATATATGCCTTGGGAACAAAGTCAAAGTCCTGCCCAAACAACGAATCGCCACATTCGGTAACAGCCACATAGCGCAATATTACTTTCTTCTCGTCTTTGCCCAGACGGTCGGTGGTCAGAGGGCTGTACGTACCGGTCAGCGTATCCTTGCGCTGCCATACAACAGAATCCACGACCATATCCGTTTCGCCCTTGTCTTGTGCGAACTGCCGCAGCAGGGAAGTGGTAGCACGAGAGACATTAATGCTCTTGCCGCAAGCCACCGTAGGTTGATAGGGCAACTCGGTATAGAGAACGGGGAGGGTCTTTACTTTGATTGTATAGATATAGAGCGAGTCGATAGTACGCGGGCGACCGAGCGTATCCGGCACAACCAGTTGTTTCACAGTGCGAATAACGGTATCCTGGTGAATCGTCGTAGCCGGCAGCAGCGGTGAAGCCGTATTCGGGCAAACCGTATCATACAGAGCAATGCTGTCGGTACGCCACGGAGCCACCATAAACGTATAGGAGAAATTCAAGACATTCTCGCACGAGTCCTCGATATGCAGCCGGAGCGTCTTGGTATGCATATCCTTGGGCAGGATGGTAACGGTATCCGCCCACGCATTACCCGCTGCATCGTCCGACCACCAGATAGTATCAATCGGCGATATGGTATCCACACTGCCATAGTAACGGCGCAACGCCGCAAGCGAAGAATCAACAAACAGGCTCATACCCTCTACCAGCAACGGCGCGGCGTGGAGTGTCTGCAACTGCTCAGCAGGTATCTGTTTGGCAGCGACGAGCGGTGTTACTTTGTAGGTAATTACCGAGTCGCGCATCGAGGTGCCATCGCGCCAAGTGATAGTGGTATCAAGTTGCTGCGAAGTAACATCATCGTCGAACACCATCATATTGATATAATACCACTTGTCGCCGACAAAGACGGAATCACGATATTCCGATCCGTCGCACGCGGAGGCATAGATAGTGTCAAAGCCTTGTACACGTTCCGTCTCCGGCACCAAGGAGGCAAAGATTTTCGTAGTCTTGTCCGAGCAGTAGAGGATCTGCAAGTTGGGCCAACCGGCCTGTTTGATCACATCGCGGTCGATATTCTGCGAGACGGTATCGCCGGCAGCAAGTGTATGCTCCAGGTACTTCACCTCCTGGTCGCACTCCCACATAATCTTCGCACTAGTCTCGGTCTGCTCCTGCTTGTCAAGGTTTACGATAGACAAGCGCATATCATAGCCTTCGGGAATGGAAGTAGAATCCAAACGTACCTGGTACCACAAGCAACTGGTCTTCTCCTGCTCCGTACTGCCCGGATGGATATTACCGTTGATCCAATCGAAATCAATGGCATTGAGGCAGTCGTCCCCCTTGCTCAACGTAATATCGAAACGGAACGATATAGCACGGTCGGCACTGACGCGTACATAGACACGTGCGCTGTCAAAAGCGTTGAACTGCGTGCGCTCTACGGTATATACCAATGCCTCACCGCCCGCAATAGTCCGCTGACGGAAGGTCATCTCGTGTTCTACGGGGCATACCCAACTGATTTCCGCCTTTGCCACAACGGGACTGTTGTCAAGGTTGCGGATAGTAAGCGTACCATTACCCGAAATGTTCTCCCGGAGGTTGCGAATGTCCACGGCGTACCATGTCGGCACGCCTGCCTCGACATCGTATGTGGTATTCGGCACCGCCTCAACAGCCTCCGCACAAGCCGTAACAGGCTCGATGGCAGCAAAGTCGCGAACCGACGAAGTGATACGCGCCTGCTGACCTGCCGGGGTAGTAAGTTTCAGATAGAGATAGTCGGAAGCGAAAGCACTGAAAATATCGCTACTAATCTCTTTGCTGCGTTTCTGCCCGATACCGAGCGCAAACGACTCTGCCATAATCGCAGCGGAATCGCAACTGGTATAGAGTTCGGCTTGCAACGTACCGGCTTTGGTACCGAGGTTCTCGATGCTGAAAGTAATCAGTTTATCCAGAGCAACCACGGCTTTCTTGTCCAGACGATACCAGCGGGTGGTCGTCTCGTCCTGGATACAGGTGTCGCCTACCGCATAGTTGACGGCATGCAAGCAGTCCTCGCCGGTATTCGGGTCAACCAAGTCCACTTGGAAGCGAAGTCCGCTGCCAATCAGCATTACCATGATGCTGTCGTGCTTGGCAGCCAACTGCTCCGCCGTACTGCGCTCCACCAGTTTATATAGTTCCTGCCCTGCACCTACACTTACCGATTTGCTCTGCATAGCCTCCGTAACCGGGCAATGGTAAGCCACCTGTGCCGTAACGGTTTGTTTGGTGGCACTCGTCAGATAGATACGCGGGGTCTTTGCCGAGGCGATCATCTCGTCCAGCATTGCTTTGCTGACATAGTACCATGTGGTATCGGCAGTGGTAGTATAGCGTTGTCCCCAACCGAAAACCACCATATCGTCGGGGCAATCAATAGCAGTGAACGGCTCCGGCTCGACCAGTTCCGCCTCTACGTGTACCGCCTGCGAACTGCTCAAGCGCACATAGACGGTGTCGCCCAAGGTCTCCAATGCAGAGTGGGCAATCGTGGTGCTCTTGGTCTGCAAGCCGCGGAGCGTGGTCGTCTGGGTCTGCGGCACATCGCACGGGCAGGTGAATGCCACCTGCGCCTCTACATCGGCTGTTGCATTAGCCTTGTTGGTGATGCTGACGCGGATATCCTTGTTCCCCTGTTTGGCAGCACGCAGATCCACCATATACCAGAGGGCGTCATCGGCTTTCTGGTCATTGCCGCTTACCCAGTTGAACAGAACCGCCGAGCGGCAACTGCTGCCTGCGTCCTCCTTGGTTATCGTAACACGGAAAGCAATCGGCTGCGAAGAGATGACACGGAAATAGAGGGTATCAATACTCTTGTCTATGCCGTTGATAAAGTCGCGTCCGAATGTTTTCTCATACTTGCCGCCGGCAGCAAGCGACATAGTGCGCTCGGTATTGGCTACATTGTCTGGGCACTCAAGGCTCATCTCCGCCTCGATCTGTGCGGTAGCCGTACCGAGGTTGCTGATAGTAAGGGTCGGTACCAGCGTGGTAGCACGCACGTCTGCCAGTCCGACCTTGTACCAGACGGTATCTTTGGCAGCCTGTTTGTGTCCGTATGTCCAATCAAAAGCCGTAGCACGGAGACACGCATCGTCCTCCTCTTTGACAGGCATATCCGTCAGTTCGGCACTGAAAACTATGTTTTGGTCGGTCTCTACGCCCACATACACGATGTCGCTCGCCATCATACCAAAAGTATTCCAACTGATGGTCTTGTCGCGCTGTGTCTGTGCGGCAAGCGTACGCGAAATAGTCTGCAGATCGCTGTACGGACATTCGAAAGCCATACTTGCCTTGAGCGAAGCCTTCTTGCCGCCGAGGTTCTTTATGTGCAGCAGAATATCTTTCTTGTCGGCTTTGGCAGACTTGATATCCACAGCATACCAAACGGTGGTATTGGCAGACTGACGATGTTCGGTGTTCCAAACAAAGTCCATACTTGTTTTGCAGGCTTCGCCCTCATGCAGACGACGGAGGCGCCCAGAGAACGAAAGCGGTTGGTCGGTGGTCAGACGTACATATACATACTCGGCACTCAGCCCGTCCAACATATTCGGTTCAATGGTCTTTGTAGCGGAAGCGTCCGCGTCGAGTTGCATAGTGCGGGCAGTAACGCTGTATGGTTTGGCAACAAACGCCACCTCGGCTTTGACAGTAGCCTTGGCAGCCCCTCGATTGATTACCATCAGTTCGGGCACCATACCCTTTTGACGGAGCGATGCCAAGCGTATCTTGTAGATATATTCCCCGGCACCTATTTTGTAGGTGGTATTCAAAACGGCTTCGACGGCACCGGTGCCTTCAAAAACAGGTGTAGCCGGTACATCGGCATCCACCAACTGCGCCTCAATACGAACAGGTTGCTTGCTATCAACACGCACATAGACCTCGTCTGCCGACAGCATATCCAGTATAGAGCGACCTATGGTCTTGATGTACCTCTGCCCTGCTGCCAGATATGCTCCGCGCGAGGTCAATCCCGTACTCGGGCAATCGAAACTGACACCGCCGGTAACCGTAGCGGCAGCCGAACCTGTGTTGCTGACGAGGACGGTGATTTCCTTGCCGGTAGCGGCTTTGGCGGCACGGAGGTCCACCTTGTACCACACGCTCTCTGCGGTTTGCGACACGCCTGCCGTCCAGTTGAACTCAGTGGCGTTGAGACAAGCATCATCGATGTCGGACGCAGCATAGACCTTGGAGGTGATGGCGATACGCTGGTCGGTGGTCAGGCAGAGATAGACCTCGGTCTGCTTCATCCGGATAAGCATTCCGCCGGCTACCGTCCATACACGATACTCTTTGCCCGACAGCGTATAGTCGCGTTTCTCGGTTTGCCCCGCCAATGTACCTTGGATATGCACATTGGCTGTGTTATCGGTCAAGTTGGTCAGAAAAATAGCCAAGGTAGGTGTTTCTTCCTCATAGATGGGGTCTAACGAAACACGATACCATACCGCAGAGGCACTGCCTCCCTGCACGTTGCCGTTCTCCCAGTCAAACTCTATGGCATTGGCTTTGGTAGAACCATCGCCTTTGCCGATAGCCATTGCCGGAAGACAACATAGCATTGCGGCCACAATCAGAAGATAAAGTTTTTTCATTGTATATTGTATTTTTTACGTTTCTATTTTATCTTACATTTCTCCTACAAATCGTTATAGGATGCGCTTAGGATACGCATAGGATAGAAAGATTTAAAAAAGCCTATCCACCCGACATCCACCCGTGTTTGAACGTTAATTAGCATTTTGCCCGAGCAGGGTATATCGTTTGCCACTACGCACCACATAAACAGTTCCGTCGGGAGCGCAGTAGAGACGGGACGGGGGTACCGTCTGTCGGGTATCCGCTACTGGCGTGGATATCTGTTCCCGCACAGAGAGTTCCACCCGCCGCGTACACTGGTTTCTGCGCGTAATCGTATAACTGTAGTCGCCGTAGGCGTCTATCCATTGGTTGGCTTCCTCGTAGAAATAGCCTTCCGCCATATCCGCCGGCAGGACATAGACGGTATCATATTCCGTCTCGGGGGCGGAGAACGACACACGTATATCCATATTGGTGTATGTATCTTCGTCTGTCCAACCCGCACTCTGTATAGTGGTGTCCCGGCTGCATACTATGCCGTTCACCTCTATAGTCTTTCCCTCGCAGAGCGTGGTGTCTATGCTGACGGAAGTGTGCGTCGTCAGGTGTTCCACACAGAGCAGATACCGCTCGTCGCACTGCCCGGCGGTATGGATTGTAAAATCATAGTCGCCATATCCGCCCTTGGCGATATACTCCTGATTGCGATAGAGCATCGGCAGTTGGGCGGCTCGTACACGCACGGTGTCGCGCTGCGGTTCGGGGGCGGTGATGGTCAGGTTGTAGGCACGGATATGCACCGTATCGCCCAAAAACCACGTAGTATCGTTGTTGTAGCGGGTGGTTTGGGTGAGCAAGGTGTCGGTCAGTTGCAGCCCTTTGCCATGGCAGACAACAGTGTCGGTAACCAGCGGCACAAAACGCGGATTGGTGCGGAAACGGATACGCCCCACCTTATCCGAAGCATGCGCAAAATGGAAGAACAGCGATTCGCCCGCCTTGCGGGCATCCTGTATCAGGGTCGGGTCTGGGAAAAAGAGTTTGGCAGAATCGGACAACAGGGTGCGTGCCACTTCGGTGCCGGAGCAACTGCCGCGTGTAACCCACACTTGGCACGGGCTATTTTTCGTCTCTTTCCATTGTACAAACACGCTCCCGCTTTGCGGCAGGCGGCTTGCCTCCCACTCATAGACATCGTCCGAATGGCTGCTCACGTAGGTCATACTCGTCCTGACGGGGAGGGGTGCCTCGCAGGTGGAGTAAGGTCCCTCGTTGTAGGGGAATACATACACTTGCCCGTTGCCTTTGCCATTGGGATAAACGCGGATATGCGGCGTCAGCGCACCGATCAGCGAGCCTGCAGCGTCGCCCATCTCGTCTATCTTCTGGTTGATAGAAGCGGCATCCATCTCGCGCATCTGGTCGCGCCCGATAGTCATAGAGATGGTAGGTGTCTCGCTGGAGCAGAGGGCATACACAGCAATAGTAACCGAGCAGTCGGCAAACCAGTAGGCGGTCAGCCCCTTGCGCACATCGTCCACCGAAGCGGTGTACCACACGGTATCGGAGATCTGCTCGCTCAGCGGGAAACTGAAGGTAGAACCACCTTCGTAGCAATCGCAGAAATAGTAGGGGGCTTGCAGCGAGGCTTGCAGCTTGGTGCAAGTCCAACCGGCAGCATCTTCATCTGCCCCGATAACCATCGAATCCGAGGTCTGCGCCATTGCCCGCCAAGCGGCTTCAGTCTGCGCACTGCTATACGAAACCACTGTCAGCGACAGTAGCAGAAACATCAATATGTATTTTAGCCTTAACATATAATTATTACAGACATATAGACACAAAAAAGCGATAACCCGATCTATTGAATTACCGCTTTGCTTTTCTGTCTCTACTAATTGCACCCAGTATTTTTTATGGGTTCCATTAATTGACGTTAATTAACCATTAATTTTCCTCCACGAACAGCCATTAAAAACGCCATTAAAAGTTTTCTCATAGCCAATCATAAAATTGGGAATAAGACCTTTCTGTTATTGCACATCAAATACAATCGAGAATTGTCGGGTCATAGATAATCCAATCGTCTTTGTACTTTTGGCAGGCTTCCCAAAACTTACTTACTCTTTTGGGTTTGTCGGCAGCAGTAGTCTGCTGCGTCGTAGTCTTGTTCTCGTCCATAATATAGTTCCTTTCCTTTTGTATAGTCTGTGCGACAAAGTCCGTGCCAAACAGGCGATAGAGCGTTTGTCGGCACAAAGATACGACAAAAATATCATTCCTGCAAGTTGTGTCGCCGGCAATCACTTTTAAGTCTCCATATAATTGCCATTAAAAGACCATTAAAGTTTTGCCCTAAGATGCCTTTTTAATGGTCCTTTAGCGGGCATTAATGGAAGATATAAAAACAGGCATTAATGGAAAACACAACGGAGACCGCATACAAACGGTAAATCAATATGTCAAAGGTCGCTTGGTGTGCGGAGGAGTTTTGTGCCACAGCGCACCGATGTACCTCTCTGCATATTATCCCAATGCAGAGAGGTGATAGATTGGCAGACTAACGGACTATCACCTTGGCAGTCTCCTGCTCGCCACGCACCATATAGATGCCTGCGGGGAGGGAGAAAGTGGTCTCGCCGGTCATATACCCGGAGGCAACCAACTGCCCTGCCGAACTATAGATACCCACCTGCTGCGGCACTACAGGGATAACCATTACCCCGCCGTCCACACTATTCACAATCAGCGTCCGTCCACCGGAAATAGTCGGTACACCGGTGGTTGAATTGGCTTCGGTGTCGTAAGTTACCACACCTGTATTGATAGCAATAGCACGTGCAGGTAATTTGGAAGAAGGTATGTTTGCCAACAAGAATCCTTCTGCCGGTTCTAATGTGCACGGCTCTGCACTACATATATACTTATTCCTATTATATTCATCAGTAGTTGTCAGGTGGTAGACATTGCTTTTCTGTACACTCATATCCGCAAATGTAGCATTTCCACGCAGAGAAGCAGATCCCGGAACGGTATAATCTTCCGTTATTGTTGCAGAATAGTCTTTCCCATGCAATGTTTGAGGACCATACCCCTCAAGCAATAAATACTTTCCAGTCCAATAATCCCACTCTTCATTAGGATTATGCCCCAACTTATAAGGGAAATCAAAAGCATAGATCTCGCCCTGCTTCATCACCACAGGGTGCGTTGTACCTCCGAAATCCTTATTCTCTGTTTCGGCAGGCTGCCAGTCGGTAGTAAAATTCGTTCCGTCAAATTGCCACGTTCCGGAAGAATGATACAGATAGTAGTTAGCATCAAACCAATTATCATCTGTTGCATGTTGTAATTCCACCACTTTTGGGGTATAACCATAGGTCTTCTTTGTATGATATATCCACAAGTTTTTGAACATTTCAAAATCGGCTTGTGAATGGTTCATAACAATTCCCTCGCAGCAATAATACAACAAATCGATTGTACGTTGTGCCTGTATCTTGTGTGCTTCGTCAAGGCTGATGTTATATTTCTTGACGGAGTCTTCCGGATATGCTTCTATAATTGAAACCTTGCTAACATCAAATGGAGGAACAAACATACGCCATTGATCTGCTACAACCGGCAACATCATATAGATTTTATCCTCTATAGAATAATCTGATGTATTGAGAATTTGTTTGTGTTTATCTTTATCTTCCATATCAATAGTCGCATTTAGTTCCGGACTTTTATATCCGTCAAAAGCATCTATTAAGAATTGATCTATTGAGCCATACAACAATCTCGATACTCTTGTATTCGCATCTGCCGGAATGGTAATATCACCACCCAATGATTGTTTATAGCCACTGGCACCTGCCTGCAAAGCAGGAATACAAATTCCCCAAGGTTGCAAATTTACATCTCGTACAACCTCATCACTTGGCAACATATAGTACACCGAGTCGTGTTCGTTTGGAGTAATACTATTCTGTCCATAAGGTGTATGATTTTGGTAGTATTGTACCAATGTACTACCTTTGTATTTATACTTATCGGGGAACACGACGGGGTTTGCCAACAAGTGATATGGCTGCGAGATGTCTTCGACCGAAAAGCCGATTGTATTCAATGAATCACCATATTGGTTAGTTGGTGAACCTCCCAGAGATGCCGCAGATTCGCACGCCCACACTTTACAATCAAACGTTCCACCATTAATTTTCGTATTCTTCGGACATTTCATAGAAGTCAGATCACGATAATATGAAATGTAATTCTTAATGGCATTCGGATTCAGCGGGACACAATGAATAGTACCGTCATTGAAATTAATTGTTCCCCCCGCTTGATCATTACCTACACCATACATTGATGCGGTAACAGTTACTAAAAATTTTACTTGTTGTTGATACACACGATAAGAGACAGCGAAAGCCGATTTATACTGTGACGATATAGGTATGGCGTTCTGCAAATATATCTGTCCGCCATTAAGATTCAAAACAGTCTTATCATTTCCTATATCAATGGATGGGGCATTCTGAGCATACTGCTGCAGATGCAACTGACCATTCACTCTTTCAGTCCCTGTTGCTTCTGTTCGGAACCAGACATCATCTATATTCAACGTAGTACACTGGTCTTTGTCAGTAACCTGAACCTGCAATGGGGAAGAGTATTGCCCTGCCGTCAGTTTTTTGATTACTGCATCCAAATAAACAACCGTTCCCTGTGTACTTTTAAGGGTATTATCACCACGCACGTGTATAGTTGGAACAAATGGCAAGGAAGACGAGGTGGACGAACTCCGAAAGGTCATAACTGATCCACTACCCTTTACATACATCGTAGTACCTAATGAAATTGAAGCCGTATCTGCATTGCCGGAGTGACCGTCTTTTCTTTTCATTCGGGCATACAACTGCAAATCATCCAAATATAAATCTATTTTTGCGTTTTTACCTCCCGATACAAAAATAATACCATCCTCATCACCGGTACTGCCGCAGGTAGCCACAGGGCAGTAGCCTGTAAAATACAACTTTTGCCCGTTGGCGGAGATATTGAACTGAGACGGTTTGGAGGGGACATTCATATTCTCTATAGTCTCCTTGTAGCGATAATTGTCTCCATTCTTTTGATAGATGTAGCAGGGGGTCTTGGCATTTGAAGCGGCAGTTGAAGAAGGCAGGGTGATGACATGATACGTTATACCATTCACCTTTGCTGTCTTATCATCCGTATTGGTAGTAACTCCAAAGATGTAGAGCAGATCACAAGCGGCTTTGCCATCTCCGAAGGCGGAGGACAGGTCAATGTCACGCAACACTTGGTAGGGGAAAGTATTGTTTGTAGGATGATCGGTACCCGTCTGCAAACCGGTATGCGCTGCACTCCCTGCGGTAATGACACCCGTGGTTGCCGTAACGGTTGCAGAGGTATTAAACTGCTCGTCGGGAGAATAAACCGCCGTAAGCGTATAAGATATATTCTGCCCTACAGAGAGACCCGTATGCACATACTCTGTGGCAGTTGCAGGGAAAGTGGCTAACACGTTATCACCCGTTTTGATAACATAGCCTGTTGCACCGGCAACGGGTTGCCATTGCAAGGTAACTTGCGAGTGCCCCGATAATGCTGTCAGTTGCGGTGTGCGGAGCAAAACCTTACCTGACACCCGCATAGTAGCCGAGGTTTCTTCATTCTCGTGTCCGGAAAGACTATTCTTACCTTTAACGACAAGCATTGCCGTATAGTTTCCGGGAACAGGAGATAGTAGGGATATGGTAACTTGTCCGTCGCCCAAACTATAGGCAAATACCTTATCTGTATTCCCTTCTATGGAGCACACCAAATCCGAAACATTCTCCACTTTCAGCGGAATAATATCTTCGACTTTCTCCGCACAATAGGTATCGACAAAAGTATGTGCATATCCGTCCGTATTATTAAATGTGAGTTTGGATTGCTGACTTAATGTAGCAGTGGCAGAAAGTTTGATTGTTTGTTCTTGAGATGTAGATGCCGCTCCTTTTTTATCATAATACGTACATTGAATATGTAAGTTGGCTGAATAGTCTCCCGCTTTCTGCGGCAAGAGCGTTACCATGGTATTGCCACCTACAGGGTAATATCTGCCGTTCTGATCTGCCGTTCCTACTATAGTAAATGCACTATTGGCATCATCTGTCAGCCAAACAGTCCAAACAGTTCCGTTCTTGTTACCTTTTGCTGCTTGTGCCTCTGCTGTTTTATTGATGGGAGTGGGGGACAAAGCACCGGTCTTGTTCTGTATAGGAGACCCAACAAACACCTCATAATCTGCATTATAATTATAATTTGCAACTGTAAAAGAGGGTGTTAAGTCCACCGTTGCGATTATCTGCGCCGACAAAGAAGAATAGGTTTTGCCATCGTCATACCCCTTTGAGATCAAAGTGATAGTACCATTATGAGTACCTGACTCGTTGTCTGCTGTATATTTGTAGCGAATCGTAATTTGCCCGTTAGCATAGGTAGCACTATTTTCATACGAACCATTGGCAAAGGCAAAGCCTTCTCCCGATATAGTACAGGTAAAATCTTCTATTTCATCCGCATTGCTTACAGAAAAGACAACCAGCCCCTCGTTGCTTACACCATACGGATCGCCACTGACAGCCACATCGGTTTTAGATAGCACCTTATCCACCGTAGATGCCACAAAATTAGCATAGTACGTACCCATATCGGTGGGATTATTTTTGTCTTTACTTTGACATGTAACCGTTGTTTGAGTGGTTAACTCTGTAGAAACAAATTGGGGAACTTCGCATGTCCATTTTGTAAAAACATATCCATACTGAGATTTACAAGTAAAATAGACTTTTAAATCAGCATCTTTTTTCCACACAGCAACATATTTAGATGGCGTGGAACTATCGACAGTTTTCAAATTAGTAGTAATTTTCTCCTCGGCATCTTCTGCACTTGTTTTTGAAACATATACATACCCAGCACGATCAGGTTGAGACATTACTACAGCCTTCCCATAAAATGTTCCAGCCTTAATAGGGGACATTCCACAGAAAATAGTTAGGCATATTATACTGATTAGAAACCTATATTCTTGTACCAATATTTTCATATTATTTCCGTATTAACATTGTATTGTCGGTGCTTTGGAGAACATATACTCCTGCTGTAGAGAGGGGCATTTCTATTGTGGAGTTGGCAGGTTGTGTCCAATGGCACAGGATATTGCCCAAGGCTGAATAGAGGGTAAAGGTCTGTGCAGTGGTGGTTGTTACGAATACAGAACCAGCAACATATTGCACTTGCCAATCAGTATCCGCCGTATTTACGACAGCAGTAGGATCGGTTTGTGATGTCTGCTTGGGCATAACAAACAGGTCGCCGTATTGCGTATTGGCAAAGCGCAGATACAAATAGCCCTCGGTATCTACTTTTTCCGCCCAGTCCGCCATCTCCTCTTTGGTGATAGTGAGCGTATCGCTTGTGCCATCCGTGTGAATGGGTATCAATGCATATTTCAGTACGTGTTTGTTGGTAGACACCAGACTATACGAGCAAGTATCCGAAATATACAATTTCAGATTTGACCACCCTTTCCAATAGAGTTGCATATCCTGTTCACTCCATTGAGCATAGCGGATACGCCAAGGTGTAAGCGAACTTTCTTTGGGTAAACGACAACTATCGGTGAGCAATATCTCTTTGCTTTTTTCCAAGCAAGAACTAATGTTCCACCGTGTAGGAGTAAGAGACACATCTTTGTCAGACTCGAAGCGCACGTAGATATAGTCCTCGATGTCGGCAATCTGATTATAGATTGGTTGCAATTCGGTTTTAGACCAGCCGAGTTCCGCATTGCCATCCTCTGCAGTATGGAAAGCATACTTGCCTATACATTGCGGGGCAGCAATGTCAGCAGCAAAAGCAGCCTCTTTGCCCAGATAGGCAGCAATCTTCGCATCGGGAGTTGCAGTAAACAACAGATTGCGCCGGTTCGCCCATTTCTTAGGAAAATAATAGAGTTGTTCGGCATCGTCCGCCAAGACATCCACCGGCTTATCGTATTCCAACAATTTCGCCTTTGCCATAGTCTCCGACATCGGTTTGCGGTCAACAATAACACTTGCATTCTCGGCAGAGATTACCCGTGCATAGAAAATACCCTCGTTGGTCTCGCCTGCCTCATGCAAGAAAGACAAGTACAACTGCAGCGTGGCTTTATCCAACTCGATAATACTATCGTTGTCCCCCTCATTAGGATACAGACTCAAATAGTCCAAAGCAGGATTATCACCATCACTCTGCGGCTCGAAATCGCACTTGGTACCCAACCAAATACGTACCGGCGAGGTAGTACCCGTCCAACGGAAACGAATGGAGTCGTTTACCCAGTCGGCAAAAGGCATAGCATATATACGATCGCCATAAGCAGCCCCTGAAGGAAGCGTATCCGGCAGATTAACCCAATGCGAATTGTTGATACACGATTGGAAAGTAGTATCGGGTATGAGCGTTACGGTACCTGCGTTTTCAGAGACCAATTTGATGAATGCCTGCACGTTGTAGGTAATACCAAAATTAGACATCTGCTCACGATAGAACTCGGTAATTGTCAAGGCATAATAGGTCTTACCATTCTCGTCCTCTTTTGGGTCAAACGTAAAACGGATAGGCATCTGTATTCCCCAGCCCGAAGTTTCATCCAACATTTCTACGATATTCGGGTCGTCATACTGCCCATTCACGCAAGAGAAATCTACGTCCACATAGGGTTGCACCTTAACATCCGTCGTAGGATAGAAACGGCATGTAAGCGGCAAATCATATGTATATGCCGAATAATAATATGTACCGGGAGCCTCAATAGTACCGGTATAAGAAGTATCCACGGGAATAGCGTCCTCACAAGTCAATCCGGTCGGCTTATTTGCCGCACATAGAGCAGTTACACAAAAAAGAGCGACACAAAAAGACAATATCTTTTTCATAACAAAAACACTTTATCTTAACTTACAACACGTTTATGATATTCAAGCAACTGAACTCCCGCATACAGAAGGGCGAACAAACACAACACCCCTATGCCGTCCGGCAACGGGGCATTATAGAACTGATATTTAGACGACTGACCGGCAAACCATTTCAAGAACTGCTCCCATGTGGTACCAATAGGCAAATCGCCATTGGCTACAGCACTTTCGTACAAAGCCTTCAATTCATTCTCATAGAAATACCAGACACCATCTTCTTCACCATACCAATAACTACCGGAGTGTTCCAACCCCTGAAGCCAGTTATCCAAGGTTGTCCCGATAGTTCCGGGAGTTCTACGGGCACCGTTGCGGCGGGGGGCTGATTGCTGCTGCGAAGAAGTGTAGGGCATAGCGGCTGAGAAAGCAGCAAAGGCATACGATGAACGGGCTGCAGCAGACATAGAAGAAGAAACAACAGGAGAGAGGGACAGGCTCACGGGGGTGCTTACAGGGGTGCGCACTGAGTTACCCGAAAGCGAATAGGCGGAGGAGATAGCACTATGTTTTCCCGCAGAGGAATATGCCACGTTCTCCATACCACCGCCGTAGGACTGCAAGGTTGCAGAAGAGGTAAGGTGCAAGCCACGGGCAACGGGATAAACCGACGAAGCCGCAGCATACACAGGACGATTAGCCGAGGCGTAGCCTTGCGGCATCGGCACGCTATATACTGCGGGATGGCGGAACAACGATGCAGTGCGGGACGACAACGATACCGGAAACGACGAACCGCCTCCACGGAAAGGCTTTTCTATAGCAGGCACCTGCGACCACTCTACCACCGACGAATATGCCGACACAGGCTCTTGCTCCGCCCACAACATTCCGCCAACCATAGTAGTAAACCCATAAACCACTCCGCCTAACAACAAAAATACAATCAAATATCTACTATTCATAAAAACCCGGGTTCATTTAGCAACGCAACACAATCTACAAAGATAAAAAAAACTACACACGCGAAAAAGTTGTGCAAAGTTACTACAAAATAAGTAATAATACAAAAAAAAAGCAGGATTTGCCAAATAAATTTTAAGTTTCGTGCTTCGGGGGGGGGGTAAAATAGAATATACAATATGGATTATACACTATTATGCTTTTAAGGGAACATATAATGAGACATATATTTTATTGAGTCATTGTTTTTTCACCGGCAACACACATTTTAGGTCTCCGTCAATCAGGGCAACCGCATCAAAAACGGGGAAATAATACAAAAATCCTCAAAATAGCCTCTAAATGCCATCAAAAAGACATAATGAAACGTATATGCAGTTCGGCAAAGCCGATAACGACGCGAAACGATAAGGAGTTCTGCACAAGGCACGAGGATGTGCTTTCGCTATGGTACTCAGTGCGCCTGTGGCGCATAACGACGCGGGACGCGTCGTCTACCACCAAAATAAGAGGCTGCCTATACTTGTTAGACAGTCTCCACTATCCGCCGAAGGACATAGCAGGAACAGCATTATCTACCGTGTATCTACCGTGTATCTACCGTATATCTACCGTGTATGTACCGTAGTTGGTAGCACCGGGGCATAGGGATGATAGGACGAATTGGACGGATTGAATAAAACGAAATGGGATATAGCGGAGATGGGAGGGGATAAAAAAACTCAGGCTGCCGAGGAATTCGGCAGCCTGAGGCTAGAGAATCTAGAGGAACTAGAAGAACTAGAGGAACTAGAGGAACTAGAAGAACTAGAAGAACTAGAGGAACTAGAGGAACTAGAGGAACTAGAAGAACTAGAGGAACTAGAGGAACTAGAAGAACTAGAGGAACTAGAAGAACTAGAGGAACTAGAGGAACTAGAGGAACTAGAAG
>ERZ808275.199-NODE-199-length-33167-cov-3.974843_pt1 | contig 33167 bp, 27 predicted proteins | sample MGYA00520894_ERZ808275 | MGnify/ENA primary metagenome ERZ808275 (study PRJEB31516, sample SAMN03275598) | gut metagenome | biome: mammalia-associated habitat; material: feces | host: Papio cynocephalus | place: Kenya | collected 2012-08-03 ... | reverse complement strand
CTGGTAGTCCACCAAGTGACGGACTACAGCTACGTAAAGTCGTTCAAGCAAAACATTTACTTCTAGGGGAAAATAAGGACGATTATTATAAAGTATAAAGCCACTTGGCGAAGCAAGTTCTTCGAAGATTTTTTCCTCCCCTGCCAAAGGGGGGGGTGGCAAACGAAGTTTGACGGAGGAGTTTTACATTATGCAAATTATTGCTTAACGCTCAAGCACTCCGCTCCAGTCCACCAAATGACGGACTGTCGCTTTCGTTGTACTCGCTTAAAGCAAATCATTTACATCTAGGAGGGAATAGGCCACTTGGCGAAGAGTTTACTTAAAAGTGTTAAAAAATATTTAATGTTTTTGATAATCATTATTTTTACTCCCCTGCCAAGGGGAGGTGGCAGTCAAGAATTGACTGACGGAGAGGTTTTCTTTAATTTATACTTCCTTTTGTCTTGCGGGAGGTGGCTTGCAGTAATGCAAGATGGAGAGGTTTTACATTATGTAAATGTTTGCTTACGCTCAAGACCTATAGCAATCTGCTCACTTAAAATTTGAGCAATAGTGCTTTGGTTAATTGATAAAAAAAACTTTAATTAAAGTAAAGTTTCTTTTTTAATATTTTTAATAATTTAAAAGCAGTTTTTTTGTTTTATTTTAATTTGTTTTATTTTTAATTAATTTTTTTAAATAATTTAATTTATAATTATAAGTAATTATTTTATAAAGATAAATTAATCCAAAAGCACCAATTAATGGATATAAATATTCAACAATTTTTCCAAAATTAAATAAACTCAAAACAATAACTAAAATAAGCATTGTAAAAGTATTATTGTATTTTTTTTCGCCTTTAAAATATTCTTTTAATGAAGTTAAACAAGTCGCGTGAGTTGTTATAATAGAGCCAAAAATTATAATTGCAAAAATAACACTAAATATAGGATTTACTTTTATGGCGACTTCTGCAAAAGGCATTTCACTATAAACTAATGATGGATTAAACATAAAACATAAAATGCCAAGCAAAATAAGTAGACATATAGTTGCAGACACAATTAAACTAATCAAATGTCTTTGTTTTTTGTTTAAATTAGAGCCAAGTTTTATTATAACAAAAGAACTAAAATAAGTATTTTGAGATGCGTACACAAGTGTTAAAATTGGTAAAGGTAATATTGTGTTAATTCCAAAGTTTGTTGAAAATGTACCAAAATTAAAAGAACAAACGACATTTAACATAATGCAAACTATAATAAGCGGGACAACTATATTAGATAAAATCGAATAACTTTCAAATGAGGATTTCATTAAAATTATAGTTACAGTTAAAGCAATCAAAAAATAAACAAAAGTATATCCGCTTGGCAAATAAGTCGCAAATAGAGATATTAAACCTGAAAACATAGCGCTTGTATGAATTAAAAAAGTTAAAAATAAACCAACATCCAATGGGTTAAATTTTAAGTTAAAAAATTTAACTGGTTTGCATAAAAATTTATTGCTTTGCTTTAAATCAAAATTTTCATTGTTTTCTCCAAATTTTAAATAGGTGTATATAAAAAAATATATAAAAACAAACAAAGGAATAATAAAAAATAATGAGCAAATCCCATATTTTGCAAAATACTCAAATATTTCTTTCCCTGAAGCAAAACCAGCACCAATAATTGCTCCAATTATTATTGCAGACATTTTAAATACTTTCATAAGGTATAAATATGAATAAGGCTATATTAATATGAATCAATAAAAGTAAATAAATTTTATATATTATACTTAATTACCAGACAAATAAAACATATTAATTTCAATCTAAACATAAACTATTTCTTAAATAAATTTGATTTTTCTTACATTTTATTGACATAATAGAAGTGTGGAAGAAAAAATAATTATTTGGTTGCAATCACACCAAAGTAAACTACTTGATGTTTTAATGCAAGCAGAGTCCTACATTGCTAGTTGGATAGGCGCATTATGCTTATTTATTATAATTATTTTGTTTGTAAATAAAAAGTTTGGGCTATACTTTGGTTTTGGTTTTTTAATAACTTTGGGTGTAAATTATATAATAAAAGAAATTGTTTCAAGACCTAGACCATATGTTGTTAATCCAGATATAATAAATAAATTAACAACCATTGGTAAAAGTTTTCCAAGCGGGCATAGTGTGAGTGTAATGTTTATGGTTTTAACAATTTTTTACTTGTTTCATTGGCTTTATAAACAAGGAAAATTTAAATTATATAGAAAAAAATGGTTTGTTGTTTTAACTTATGTTTTAGGAATACTGTTTATATTTGCTACAGCCATTTCTAGAATGTATTTAGGACAACATTATCTAAGCGATATTTTGGCGGGACTTGTTTTAGGTGCCTTAGGGTTTATTGTAACTTGGTTGCTTATGCGTAAAAAACTTGAAAAAATTTATAAAATATGATAAAATATTTTAAACTTAAGGAAAAAATATGGAAATAAAATTTACATCAAATAGTGAACAATTAACGCGTGAAATAGCAAAAAAGTATGCAATGAGTATAAAATCCCCTTGCGTTATTTCTTTAGTTGGAGATTTAGGTGCAGGGAAAACGACATTTGCAAAAGGCTTTGCTGAAGGCTTAGGTATTTCTGATACTATAACAAGCCCTACTTTTACAATTATGAATGAGTATCAAGGTGTAAAAATGCCTTTATATCATTTTGATATGTATCGTCTTGCTTCTAAAGAGGAAGCAATAAATTGTGGTTTTGAAGAATACTTTGACTTGACAAAATTAAAAGGCATTGTACTGGTTGAATGGGCAAAAAATGTTGAGGGGTTGCTTCCTGCCTTGCATATAGAAATAAGTTTTAAAAAAGTTAATGACACAACAAGAGATATTTCTATATCCATAAAAGGTTGGGTAAAGTAAAATGAAATTGTTAAGTTTAAACACTGCTTTTAATGAAACTTATGTGGTCGTTAAAGCGGGCGATAAAATTTATAAAAAAACAATGGATAGTTCACTTAAACAATCTGAAAATGTTTTGGGGGCAGTAGATAAATGTTTGAGTGATGCAAATTTGGAAATAAAAGATTTAGATTGTATCGCTTGTGTAATAGGTCCGGGATCATTTACTGGAATAAGAATAGGTGCAAGTTTATGTAAAGGTTTTTGTATGGCTTGCAAAAATATTAAAAAAATTGAAATAAATTCTTTGGATTTATTAGCTTTTTCTTTTGCTAAAAATGAAAAACCACAATCTGACTTTTATGTTATATTAAATGGATTAAGTGGCAATATTTTTGTATGTAAATATAATTATGAAGGTAATCAAATCACATCCCCTTGTTTAATGTTTGGAGAGGAAATCAACTCTCTTCAAGGGATAAAAGTTGGGTTAAAACAGGAAGAATATAGCATTTGTAATAAATTTATTGATTTTAACTGCGAAGATTTATTAAGTTTTAGCCTAGAAAAAATTTCAAAAGGCGAATATTCTTTTGATTATGTTCCATTATATTTAAGAAAATCTCAGGCAGAAGCGGAGTTGGATAAAAGAAATGGAAATAGTTAAACTTGAAAAAAATGATATATCAAAAATAGTTGATTTGTTTAATGAGCAATTTAAAAACGAATCTTGGACAGAAAATCAAATATTGGAATCTTTCAATTCTAACGCAACAAAGTTTTATGGCATAATAAAAAATAATGTTTTAATTTGTGTTGCTAGTATATTAATCACCATAGATGATATAAACCTTTTAGATATAGCAACAAAAGAAGGATATAAACGCCAAGGTTATGCAACTAAAATGTTAAAATATATAATATCTTTAAAAAAAGAAAATCAGTCGGTGTCATTAGAGGTCAAATCAAAAAATATACCGGCAATTAATTTATATGAAAGTGTCGGTTTTAAAACTTTAAATGTAAGACATAAGTACTATAAAGACGGCGATGATGCATTATGTATGTTTATAATTAGTAAATAAAATTGCAAAAAATATATCAAGGAAATGCCAAGCATAAATTTTAATTAGGCATTTGGCAGAATTTAAAGACGATTTAAAAAATCTTTTTGTGTAAAAAAGCAACTTATATTTGTAAGTGTAATAGTTCAAACTTTTTGAAGTTTTGTTTCTATTTTACTTGCTAGGTTTTAACAATAATGGGTATTTTGCTCATATATATAACTATGATTTACTTATATAAATCAGTAAATATAAATTATGAAATAATAGGGAATGGTTCGAATAAACTGATTTTTTTACACGGCTGGGGTGGAGAAATTGATAGTTTTAAATTTATCTGTAAATATTTAAAATTTGATTATAAAGCAATGTTTATAGATTTTCCACCTTTTGGAAAAAGCGAAGAGATGTCAACTCCTTGGACCATTTTTGATTATGCAACAATGACAAATGAATTAATTAAAAAAGAAAAAATGGAAAACTCTGTTATTGTTGGACATTCTTTTGGTGGTAGAGTTGCTGTTGTATTATCAAATTTAAACATTGGCAAAAAACTAATACTTGTTGATAGTGCGGGACTAAAACCTAAACATTCTCTATTTTATTATATCAAAACAACAAATAATAAAATAAAAAAGAAATTGGGAATAAAAAAAATTAAGGGTTCTAAGGACTATGAAAAATTAAGTCCTATAATGAAAAAAACTTTTGTAAATATCGTTAACACTTTTTTAGAGGAATATGCTATAAATATAAAGGTGCCTACTGTAATCTTTTGGGGAAAAAAGGATAAGGAAACTCCAATTTATATGGCTAAACGTTTTAATAAGTTAATAAAAAACAGTGAGCTTGTTATAATCAAAAAGGCTGGGCATTTCTCATATATTGAAGATTTTAATACTTTTATTAATGTGCTTAATTATTTAGTTATTAATAAATATTAAGCATTTAAAAGGGAAACATGGAAATTTTAAATTTATCTAATCCGCATTTTTATATAACTATAGCGATTGCTATATTAAATGGTGTACTTTTATGCTTTTTGGCAGGAAAACCACTTCAAATGTTACAATTGTCAGGCTACAAATTGTCTGGGTATAACGCGTGGTTAAAAGACACTAAAATAAAATATTTTGGCAGACTTATAATGCTTTCTTTCTTGTCTTTAATTTCAATACTTGTAACAAATGTATTGTTAGATGGCTTTGGGGAAGGGTATTATTCATATCTTGGTTTAGTTTTTTATATTTATTTTTGCATTATATTTATAATCAACATAACAAAAATGCCACAAAAAACCCCATTAAAACAAACTAGAAGAATGAATAGATTAATAGTTACATTGTTTGTTTTAATTACAATTATTTCATTTTGTTTTATAGCATTATCAACTCAGTTTATTCCACTTGTAAGGTATGGCATTATTATCTTAGTACCTATGATAATACCTGTTTTAGTGCCTTTTGCTCATATAATTAATTTACCTATGGAAAATTATATTAGAAACAGATATTTAAAATCTGCTAAAAATAAGCTCTCAAAAATGCCTAATTTAATTAAAATTGGCATAACAGGTAGTTATGGAAAAACAACAACTAAACATATTTTAAACGTTTTGCTTTCTAAAAAATATTCTGTTTGTATGACGCCTCATAGTTTTAATACGCCAATGGGTCTAACAAAAGTTGTTTTAAAATATTTAAAAAGAGATAATAAAGTTTTAATAGCAGAAATGGGAGCTAAAAATGTTGGTGATATAAAATATTTATGTGACTTAATAAGTCCAAAACACGCCATAATCACCTCAGTTGGTAGCCAACATTTAGCAACTTTTGGAAGTTTTGAAAACGTGGCAAAAACAAAAAATGAACTTGTGCAAGCAATTAATGACGGATATGTCGTTTTTAATGCAGAAAACGAAGGTTCAAAAATGCTATATGAAAAATGCACAAAAGAAAAATACTTGGTGGGTATTGAAAAAGATAACTTGTTCTGCAACATAAAAAATATAGAACTTGACGAAAATGGTAGTAAATTTACTCTTTGCATAAATGGTAAAGAAGTAGTTTGCGTAACAAAATTGTTAGGAAAACAATTTTTAGAAGATATTGCTTTGGCTAGTGCTATGGCATATAAACTTGGACTATCGCTTGATGAAATATCTAAAGGTATTGAATCATTAAAGCCTATGTCACATCGAATGGAAGTTATAAAAAATAATAATTTAACTATTTTAGATAATGCTTATAATAGTTCGGTGGAAAGTAGTAAAGCATCGCTTGAAACATTAGCATTATTTAAAAACTCAAATAAAATTATAGTTACTCCGGGCATTGTGGAAATGGGAAATATAGAGTATGAAGTAAATGTTGAGTTTGGAAAAAATATAGCAAAAGTTTGTGATAAGGTTATAATTGTAAATAAAGTAAATTTAGATGCAATCAAACAAGGACTTTTAGAATCTGGATTTGACGAGAAAAACATCTTAGAAGCTGAAAATTTAAATGTAGCGACATTGCTTCTTCCTACAATAACAAAACCTAATGATGTTGTTTTGTTTGAAAATGATTTGCCTGATAATTATACGTGATGAAAATAAATGAAGTAAATGTTTGCATAGATGTAAATGATTGCTTTCACTTTGAGCTTCGCATTTAACCACCAAGATACGGTTAAATGCTACGTAAAATAGTTCAAGCAAAGCATTTACATCTAGGGGAAAATAAGCCACTTGGCGAAGCATATCTTCGCAGGTGGTTTTTTTATGTAATAAATTTTTCTTATTTTGCCTTGTAGGCTTTTAGGAATGTTTTCTGCAAAGAAAGACGCAATTATTTTTCCTCCCTTGCCAAGGGGAGGTGGCAGTCAATTTTTGACTGACGGAGAGGTTAAAATATGGAAATGATTTGCTTACGCTTTGCACTTTGGGTTTTTGCTCACATAACTACAAGCAAAAAACCTACGTAAAACTCGCTAAAAGCGAAGCATTTACATTTAGGGGAAAATAAGCCACTAGGCGAAGCGGAAACTTTGAGGGTGGCTTTTTTATTATTAAATCACAATAATTAAAATTAAAAACAAATATTTAATAGAAATATTTTCTATAAATGTTTTTAAAGAGGTGGGGCGATTGCAAACAAATTTTTCAAAACTTAATATATTTTTTAAAAAGTAATAAATTAATTTGAATAAATAGATCTTTCGTGTTAAAATAATACAAGAATTAATTAAATTTGCATAAACTATGCACAAATGAAAAATGTGAGGTGCCATAAATTTGAAAAAGTTAAAAAATTACCTTTTATTTATTTTTGTTATTTTTACTCTTTGTTTTTCAATTTTTAATGCAAATCTTTTTTTAAACAATAATGTTGTTTTCGCAGTTGAAGATGCATCTGAAGAACCAACAGATAATTCACAAAGTAATGCTTTAATTAAAATCACAAAACTTAATGAAATCGCTAACGCGGACGGCAAATACTCTTTAACAAAAAATGATTATACATTAGAAAGTAGTAGTTTACCTTTAGACACCTTTTCAGGCACTTTAAACGGAAACGGTTCAAAAATAATAATTAAAGCGGGTGTACCGATGTTTAAAAAATTATCTGGTGCCACCATTTATAACTTAACATTTGTTGTTGAGCCTGACAAAGATAGTAATGTAATCGAACCAATCGAAGTAATATTAGAAAACAAAACTTCTTATGGTGTTTTAGCTGACGTCATTGAAAATTCAACAGTGTATGGCATTAAAATTGAAAATGTAGAAATAAAGCTAAATGGGGAATCTAGTCAGTCAATTTCCACTTTAAATATTGGTTTGCTTGCTGGGCAAGTTGCAAGTTCAAACATAAATCAAATTTATGTAAACAATTGTTCTTTTAATACACCTGATAAAAGCACTAACACTAATGGTAATACTGAACCTAATAAAAAAAGCACTGAAATAGACAAAGAAAAGGAATTAAAATCTGATTTTAATTTAGGCTTTTTAGTTGGAAAAATTGATAGTGGCACTAGATTGCAAAACAATTTAGTAAAAAATTCTTCTTTAAACATTGGTATAGGGGAATCAGAATCCGTAAATTTTAACATTGGCGGGTTAGTTGGATATTGTGTTTCTAGTTATAAAATATCTAATAATATAGTTGACTTTTCAAACTCCAACACAAAAGTTGCTTTTGATAGATTGAACAAATATTTAAATTTTGGATATTTAATTGGCAAAACGGAAACAAATCAAGTTTCAATTTATAATAATGTCATAAATGTTGCAACAAACAACAACGCTTTTGATATAAAGGGCAGTGAAAGTAATATATTAGTAGGGCTTTGTTTAGGCAACATGAATAGTCCGTTAGAAAAAGACTCTATTTATGGAATTATGTCAACTTTAAATGAGGCTTTTGTTGGCAATTACACAAAAGAACAAATTTTATCAAACTATGAAGGTTTAAATGTAATTACTGAAAGTGAAATAATTTCTAAAATCAAAAATGAAACCGATTGTTGGAATATTATTGAAACTTGGGATTTTAAAAATATTTGGATAACAAAAGATGAAACAACTCCTCTTTTACAATATTTCCAAACCTATTCAGTCACATTTAGTTCTCAAGATAGTGTAAAAACTCTTGGAATTGATAATTTGCCTACTGATGCAGATGGAGATGTTATTGAGTCTAAATTTGATATAGAAAAAACAAATGAAATTCTTTATGGACAAAGTATAACTTTAACAACAAATGTTACTTCAACAAAAAACTTTAATAAGTTTTTTGAAATAGTGGGGCTATATTTAAACGGCACAAGAATTTATCATATAGAGAATGGTGCAGATGAAGGTTATGAGATTACTCATAAAATTGAAGAAAATGGAAGTACAACATTCACCATTAGTAATTTTAAAGCAATCAATTCTGGCACTTATGCGGTTGAACTCAAACAAAAAGAATTCAAATTAAAAATTAACGTTTATGAATTAACCATTAACAATAAACCTTTTACACCGGGCAAAATAAAATCAACTGACGGTGCAAAGGCTCTAAAAAATGGTGAAGTAATAACAATGAAATATGGTTCACGATACTCGTATGAAACTTGTGAAGTTGACTCAGATTATTCAAAAGAAGCAGATTGGTTTTTGAATTACACAACCGAAACATCCGAACACACTGATAATTCAAGTAGTACTGATTCAAATGACACCACTGAAAAAGCTTTTGATAAGGATAAATATACGCCAAACTTTACATCCAAAAATAAATTAACTTGGGTATTTAATGAAAACTGCATTTTATTTAAATCTTCAAATAATATGAGTAGTTCAAATGATACAACCTCGAGCGAAAAAGAGAAAATATGGTTTGAAATTGACGAGTATGCTGAAGAAAAAATATTTTCAATAAATGTTGTGTTTACTCGTAACGTTAAGGATATTGTAATAAAATTCAAATATGATGACGAAGAAGAAATTACATCAAAAATAGCAAATGTAAAAATTGATGATTCTGACTCTACAATTGAATTTAAGGATGGTTGTTTTTACACTAAAAAACGATATGGGGACCATACGATATCATTATCAGGTTTAATGACAGATTATAATTTTGATGGTTGGTACTATGAAAGCGGTACACGCCTATCTGGAGTTAGGGGTGATGAGTTTGGAGCTTCATTTAAACTTTCTAGTCAAGCAGATGACAGTGGAGAGATCGTTTTATGTGCAGTCTTTACAAAGAATGCAAAAGTAAACTCACATAACCTTTTATGGCTATGGTTAACTTTAGGCGGTGTAGGACTTGCAGGTGTAGTTACCATAATTGTTTTAATAGTTAAAAAGAAAAGAGCAGGCGGTAGCGGGTATAGGAAGTATATGTATTAAACGGAAGGTAAATTATTCGCTTCGCTTAAGGATGACGCCTCAAAAGGCGTCATAACCCGCTCATCGAATAAATTTACCTTCCAAGGGGGGGGATAAGCCACTTGGCGGAGCGGAAACTTCGAAGATTGAATTTACTTATGGATGCGGTCTTAAAAGCCCGCATAACCCGTAAATTCAAATCAAAACACCTTTGTGGGTGAAAGCCACTTGGCGGAGTATATCTTCGCGGGTGATTTTTATTTTGCTCTTTTTGATTTGTAAAAGTATGACTTTGTGTTTTCCTCTCCTGCCAAGGAGAGGTGGCAGTCAAGAATTGACTGACGGAGAGGTTTTTTAAATTTTTAGCGTATTTATTTGGTAAAGATATTTTTCCTCCCTTGCCAAGGGGAGGTGGCGGTTGAAAACTGACGGAGAGGTTTTTTTGTGTAAATGATGTACTTGCGATTTGCACTTTGTGTTTTTGCTCACATAAATTACAAGCAAAAACAATGTTAAATAAAAATCTTTTAACAAAAATAAAGGAATTTTTAAATTTGTGGCGAATTATACTATATGTAAGATTTGAATAGAGGATAGTTGGTTTGGCTCAAGATTTTAAAAGTTGGTTGGAAGAGTTAAAAAATAGATGTGATATTGTTTCAGTTATGTCTAAATATTGTCATTTAGTACAAAAGGGCAGGTCTTATTGGACGTGCTGTCCTTTTCATATGGAAAAAACTCCTTCTATGTGCATATATGACTATGAGCAAACTTACCATTGTTACGGGTGCAAGGAACATGGCGATGTTATAAAATTTGTTCAAAAAATTGAGTCTTGTGATTTTATGCAAGCAGTGGAACTTCTTGCAAAATCTGTTGGTATGGAAGTTCCTAATTTTTCCACAACTGACTCCAACGGGATTGAAAAAAGAAAAAAAGACAAGGACATTGTGCTTGAAATCCTAAATGTTGCAAAAAACCATTACATAGAGAATTTATATAAACCAGAAGCACGGCTTGCTCAAGAATACATAAAAAAACGCTTACTCACAAAACGAGAATTAGACGATTTTGGAATAGGTTACTCTATTGATTATAATGAAATGCCAAATTATTTAAAGAACAAAGGCTATACATTTGAACAAATGGCAATGGCTGGACTTGTTGAAAAAGGTGACAGAGGATATTATGATGTATTTGCGCATAGATTAATGTTTCCGTTGTTTAATGTTTATAACGAATGTATAGGTTTTTCTGCAAGAATCTTAACAGATGATAAATCGAAAGCCAAATATCGCAACACAAGCCAAACAATTGTTTTTGACAAAAGTAACACAATATTTGGTTTAAATTTAGTTAGAGCATTAAAGGCAAAACAACCTGTTGATAAAATCATAATTGTTGAAGGGCAAATGGATGTTATTGCTATGCATAAGGCGGGGTTTAAAAATACTGTTGCATGTTTAGGCACTGCTTTTACACAAAAACACGCGAAACAATTAAAATTGATTTCAACAAACATCACATTATGTTTAGATGGTGATAGTGCTGGTCTTAATGCTGCAAACAAGGTCGTGGATGTATTGGCTCAAGAAGGTTTTACCGTCCGAGTTGTTAAACTTCCAAATGGTAATGACCCAGATGAGTTTATAAAAGATAATAGCAAAGATAAAATGCAACAATTAATTGATAGCGCTGTCGATTACATTGATTTTCAAATCGACTTTTTGGCAAGAAATGTCAACTTTGAAAAGTCTGATGAAAAGGCTAAATTTGTCAGAAGTGCTTTAAAACTACTTGAAAAACTAGATAGTAATAGTGAAAAACAAATTTATTTAAGACATATAAAAAATAAAAGTGGTGTTCCAATTGATATTTTACAACAAGATTTATTTAAAAGAAATGTTGTATCTAATAAAACTATAGATTCAACTGCAGAAGAAATTTCAACTCAAGAAAATGGAACAAACAGAGCGATAAAGTTTATTTTGTCTTCTATGCTTTATAAAAAAGAATATGTTGATTATAATTTCAATTTAAAAAAATATTTAAAAAATGACACGTATATAAAACTATATGATTTAATTATGTTGAAGCATAGTCAAGATAAATCATTTAAGGTAAGTTCTTTATATGACGAATTTGATTTTGACAGTGAACCAAATTTGGTGGATATTGTTAACTATAATTTTGAAAATAATGGTAATAATAAAAAATATTATGAAGAATGTTTATGGAACATTGTCGAAAAAGAATTAAAAACTAAACAAGCTATGCTTAATGAACAATTTTTAAAGGAAAAAGATTCAGATAATCGAAAGAAAATTTTGCTGGAAATTAGCAATATAACGAAAAAACTTAAGAGTAAAAATATGGAGGATATAGATTAGTGGATAAGAAATTGGAGCAAGAATGTAAAAAATTAATGGAAATTGCAACAAAAAAAGGCTCTATAAACGAAGAAGATATATATTATAAACTTTTGAAGTATGAAGCAACTGCTGATGAGATTAATGCTGTTATAAAACAAATGGAAGATAACGGTATTAGAGTTATTAAGTCTGCACCAACTGATATTTCAAAGGAAGATTTTTCTGACCTTGTTGCAAGTGCAAGTGTAGATGACCCAGTTAAAATCTATTTAAAAGAAATTGGTAAAGTGCCACTTTTATCTGCTGATGATGAAATTGAATTATCTCGCAAAGCTCTTGCTGGCGATGAGTATGCTAAATCAAAATTATCTGAATCAAATTTAAGACTGGTTGTAAGTATCGCAAAAAGATATTCTGGTAGAACAAATATGGCATTTTTGGATTTAATCCAAGAAGGAAACATTGGTTTAATTAAAGCAGTAGAAAAGTTTGACCCAAATAAAGGATTTAGGTTTTCAACATATGCTACTTGGTGGATTCGTCAATCTATAACAAGGGCAATGGCAGACCAAGCAAGAGTTATCAGAATTCCTGTTCATATGGTTGAAACAATCCATAAATTAACAAGGGTAAAACGTCAACTTTTGCAAGACTTAGGTCGTGACCCAACGTCTGCAGAAATTGCTGAAGCAATGGAAATTACAGAAGAAAAAGTAGCAGAAATACAAAAAATTGCACAAGACCCAATAAGTCTAGAAAATCCAGTTGGTGAAGAGGAAGATTCTAAAATAGCGGACTTTATAGAAGATGACACAATTAAATCTCCTTCCGAAGTGGCTGCTCAAAACTTATTAAGAGAACAACTCATCGCTGTTATTGACACTTTAACTCCTCGTGAACAAAAAGTTATAAGGTTAAGATATGGATTAGATGATTCTCACCCAAGAACATTAGAAGAAGTTGGAAAGGAGTTTAATGTAACAAGAGAACGTATACGTCAAATTGAAGCAAAAGCACTACGTAAACTTCGCAACCCAACAAGAAGTAAAAAGTTGCAAGGTTTTATGGAAGAATAAAGGAGAGATAAATGGATTTAAAAACAATTTTAAATTATCAAAAAAAAGACGCCGAATTAATTAGGTTAGAAAGAGAACTTAACAATAATGAAAACAAAAAAGCTTATACACAAATGATAAGCGTAGTGAAAGATGCTCAAAATCGTAGTAATTCATTAGAAAAACAAGCGGGCGAACTTTTATCTATTTACCAAAATTTGAAAAAAACATATGAAGATAATATTAAATCGGCTAATGTTGTAATTGGTAGAAAACTTGAAACTGCTTCTATTTCTGACTTGGATACTATTGAGGAAATTGCATCAAATATTGTCAACAATCTTTCTATTTTAGAAAAAAAATTGCTGCAAGAAGCAGAAAAAGTAAATGCAGTTTTGGTTGATTTTGACCAAACACGTAAACGTTACAATTTAGCACGCGACAAATACACGAAACACAAAGAATTATTTGATGAGGAAAGTAAAAAATTAGAGCCGGCAATTGCAGAAAAAACCAAAGAAATCAAAAAACTTGAGGCTGGAATTGACCCTGTTATTTTGGCAAAATATAAACAACGTAGACAAGATAATATTTTCCCAGTCCTTGTTCCTTGCGTTGATAAAGCCTGCGGAGGATGTAGAATGGAGTTGCCATATGCCAACCTTTCTACTTTAAAAACAAAAGGTGTTTTGGAATGTGAGCATTGTCGAAGAATTATTTATAATAACGATTAATTAGCTTATATAATTAGATTAATTTAATGGCAAAATCACTGTTTTATTATGAAAAATTTTTACATAAAAAACAGAAATTTTGCCATTTTTAATTATTTTTAAATAAATTACAAGGTTTTTGATTAATTACATGAAATTTTTATGATTACACCTAATAATTTAATAACAATTGACATAATACAAAAAAAATATTAAACTATACATAGTTTAGGTGAAATATGAGTTTTTTTAGTAAAATTTTAAAAGGTCTTGGCTTCGAAGAAGAGGAAGAAAAGACGCCAAAAAAAGAGAAAAAAGTTAAAGTAAAAGAAAAGAAAGAAAAATTAACCCCTAATTTTGCGTCATTTGATTTAAAAAATGAAGAAAATATTGTTGAGAACAAAGAAAAGATTGCAGGCCAAGAGTTAGAGGAAAACGTAGAAGAAAACAAAACCGAACAAATTGAAACATCGGCTAGTACGTTGGATATAATTAAAGTTCAAAATCAAGTAGAAGTACAAAAGATTGTTGATAAACTAAAAAGGGATGAAAAAGTTATAGTAAATATGCTCGCATTATCAGAAACTGATTTAACGCGTTCCTTAGATTTTTTAACTGGTGCTGTATACGCTCTTGATAAAACTATGCAAAAAGTAGATGAAGCGATTTTTATTATTCAATAATTTGGAGGAATGATGTTTTCTAAAATAGGGAAGTTTTTTAAAAGTGTTACAAGCAAAATAAATGACTTTTTATTTAAAAACCGATATGGTACAGTAATGACTTTAGTAGGCATTATTATAGCATTTTGGGACTTAATTTTAAAAGATTTACTTGACGGTAAAAATTTTCAAGGAATTAAAGGTGTTTTTAGTATATTCTCAACACATAACACTGGTGGCGCTTGGAGTATTTTCCCTGGAAATACCTTGTTTCTTGTTGTAATTACTATTGTTTTTATTATTGGAATTATAATCTTTAATTTTATGTTAAAGAAGAAAAATTACTTTTATGCTATTTCAATGGGGCTATTATTAAGTGGAGCCGTTTGTAATTTATTTGATAGAATTAAGTTTGGTTATGTAAGAGATTTTATTAAATTGGATTTTATTAATTTTCCTATTTTTAATATAGCCGACATAGCAATTACTTTTGGTGTGATTTTACTATGTATTTATTTTGTTTTCATAATCCCAAAAATGGAAAGGGCTGAAACATCTAAGGTTGATGCAAATGCTCATAAAATTGTTGAGAAGTATGAGTTAAATAAAAACGAAGAAAATGTGGAAATTAACACTGATAAATCCGTTAAAAAAGTTGAAAAAACTAAAAAACAGAGAACAAAAAATGGAGAATAAATTTGAAGTTTTAAAAACAGATGAAGGGAAAAGGCTTGACTTTTTATTATCACAAAAGTTTCCAGAATTATCTCGTTCACATATAAAAAAACTTATAGATGAAAAAATGGTGACTGTAAATAACAAGTTTGTCAAAGCGGGTGAAAAGGTAAAAGATAGACAAATGATTATTGTGGAAGTTCCAGAGCCTAAAAAATTAGACATAACCCCAGAAAATATTGATATTGATATTGTATATGAAGATGATGATTTAGCGGTTATTAATAAACCAAAGGGCATAGTAGTTCATCCTGCAAACGGAAATGAAAATGGCACTCTTGTTAATGCTTTATTGTTCCACTTAAAAAACTTAAGTGGCATCAATGGAGTTATAAGGCCGGGAATTGTACATAGATTAGACAAGGACACTTCTGGATTATTAATAGTTGCAAAAAACGATAATGCACATATTAACTTAGCAAAACAAATTGAAACCAAAACTTGCCATAGATACTATGTAGCGCTGTGTAGTGGAAATTTTAAAAACGATGAAGGTATAATAAAAACCGGATATGGTCGTAGTAAAAATGATAGGAAACTAATGGCTACATATCCCTTAGGTGAGGGTAAAATTGCTGAAACTCATTATAAAGTTTTACAGAGATTTGGAAATTATACACTTGTTGAATTTAAATTACAAACAGGAAGAACTCATCAAATAAGAGTTCATTGTAAATATATAAATCATCCTATTATAGGTGATGAAGTTTACGGATTTAAAGATAAGCAATTTAAGTGTAAAGGACAATTGTTGCACGCATATAAAATTGAATTTATTCAGCCAACAACAAAAAAGAATATTACAATTGAAATACCATTTAGTAAAGAATTGCAAAGAGCATTAAATAAATTAAATAATGGAGGAAGAAATGAAATTTAGTTTAGTAAAAGATAATTTAAAAAGAAAAGAATATAATGTAAAAATCTTTTATGATAAAATTGATAATTATTATAAAATTAAAGCGTATAACGATACAAATATAGAAGTTGCAAATTTGACATTTAAAACAATTTACAGTCCTGAACGCGAAATTTGGCTTTATAATGTTGTAACAAATGACAATTATAAAAAGCAAGGCTATGCAACCGCCTTACTAAAAGTATTAGAATATTTTGCATATATGTATAAAATTGATGTGGTTGAAGGGAAATATTATCCAACAGATAAAAATGCCTATGTTTTTTATGAAAATAATGGATATAAAATTTATAGTGAATATTATGATACGTTTTTATCCAAAAAAATTGACTTTAAACAAGTTTTAAGTGATATAAAACCTTGTATTTCTGATTTTGAAATCACTGAAACGAATTTTGATAAAGAAAAATAAAGTTTTAAGGTTAAATAAAATAAATTAAAAAAATATGAATTTTGTAGAAAATGCAAAGTTCTTTTTCATTTTTTTATGGTCATTAAAACAAACTAAAAATAAACAAAGGTTTTAATAAAATAATAAAGCGTAAGATGCCTAATATGCCTTGCGTTTTTTTTAAAAAAGTGATATTCTAAAAATAATATAAGGAGTAGAGTATGATTTTAGAAGAAATAAATAAAGCAAATGTGCAAGCATTCAAAGATAAAAACACTATAGTTAAAGACATTATAAGTATAATTAAAAGTAAAGCAAAACTTTTAGAAGTAGAAAAACGTGCAAAAGGCGAACAATTAACAGATGCTGATATAGCAAACTTAATTCAAAAATTAATTAAGGAATTAGCTGAATCTGCCGATAATTATAAAAAAGTAAACAATATTCAAGAAGTTGAAACTATTGAAAAACAAATTGAGTTTTGTAAAAGTTTTTTACCAAAAACTTTGAGTAAAGAAGAAATTAAAAACATTATATTATCACTTGATGATAAATCAATCCCTAATGTAATGAAACATTTTAAAACAAACTATGCAGGTAGTGTTGATATGCGTGAAGTTCAAGAAGTTTTAAAAACAATTTAATTAAAGGAAAAATATGAATATATTTGCGATTTCAGATTTACATTTATGTTTAAGTGGAGCGAAACCAATGGACATATTTGGAGCCACTTGGGAAAACTATCTTGATGAAATAAAAAAAGATTGGAACGCACGCGTTACAGATGAAGATTACGTTTTAATGGCTGGAGATTTATCTTGGGCGTTAAAACTAGACGAAGCAACAAATGATTTAAAGTATTTACAGAGTTTAAAAGGTAAAAAAATAATCATAAGAGGAAATCACGATTATTGGTGGAAAAGCATATCTTCTTTAAGGAAAATGCTTCCCGATTCAATTTATCCGCTTCAAAATGATGCCATAAAAATTGATAAATATATAATTGCAGGCACAAGAGGTTGGACTGTTCCAGAAAAAAACAAACAGGAAACTGAGGAAGATGAAAAATTGTATAAAAGGGAAATTTTAAGATTAGAACTATCTTTGGAGTTTGCAAAAAAACTTAAAACAGATGATAATGACATAATTATTGCAATGATTCATTATCCACCTTTTAATTCTAATTTTGAGGATAGCGAGTTTACAAGGCTATTTGAAAAATACAACGTTAAAAAAGTAATTTATGGGCATTTGCATGGTAAAAATAGCCGAAGCATACTAAACACAACAAAGAATGGTGTAGAATACTTTTTAACTAGTTGTGACAAATTAAATAATAAATTAGTTCAAATATATTAAAAAGGATTAAAAAAATGAAACCAGAATTAATTACTTTATTTCTAAATATTTTATTCTTAGCTTTTTTAGTTTTTGGATTTTTGTTTGGTCTAAAAGGCTTAAAAAAAGCAACGAGTAGTTTATGTACTTTTATTATAGCTATGGTTGTAATATTGTTTTTAACAGGTCCTATCTCTTATTGGGTTTTGAATATGAACATCAAGGGAAAATCCTTAGAAAAAATTATTTCCGATGCTGTAACTCCCGCTTTGGGAAATTCAATTGCATCAAGCGAAGTAGCACAAAATTTAATTAAGAGCATTCCAGTAATGCTAGTTAGCATTGTTGTGTGTATATTATTAATTTTTGTTTTAGGTTTAATATTTAAAATTATCGGAAGTATTGTTTATAGATTAATCTTTGGAAAGGACGATAAAAAAGTTGTAGAAAAAGTAGAAATAGTAAACGATGTTCCTCAAATGACTAAAAAAACTGTTAAAAAGGAAAAACATAGGCTTCTTGGTGGTCTTGTTGGCTTGGTTCATGGATTTCTACTAGCAATTGTTATTTTCTTGCCTTTAACAGGCTTAGTAAATATTGTAACTGACATAACAGGAGTGGACGAAGTTAGTGCTGAAACTTTTGACAACGATAATAACAAAACTGAATTCTTAGCAGGTGAAGAAACTGTTTCAATAGAATTAAAACCTTCAAAAGAATTAATAAAAGATTATTTGCCAGAACAATTTTACGACTATGCCAAAGCATTAGATAATTCAATAATAGCAAAAATAGGAAAGGTTGGAAATATGTCTGAAAAGACACTTAACCTTGTTGCTAGATGTAGTATTAATGGTTACACAATTAAATTGGGTGATGAAATTAGGACACTAGTTGGTGTTTATGATGAGTTTGTTGATTTTACATCTGGAGCATCTAAAAGGCTAGGAACATCCGATTTAAATGCAATTGTAAATGACATTATTGAAAATCCTAATAATTATGACTTTAATAAATTATATACATTATGTGACCATTTGTTTGAATCAAACTTGGTCAAGGCAATTGGGAATGACGGTTTAAAAGCAATTGCAGATAGTCTGGTTGAAAATAACAAAGATGAAAGTTTGCAACCAATTTACTTGCATTTACAAACTGCAGTAAACAACTATTGTGCAAACAAGTACAATTTAAAAGATGATGCAAAAGCTCTTTTAGGCGTTTTAGAAGTATCAGCAAAAAGCGGGTTAATTAAAGCTGTTAAACAAAATCCTGTTGTAATTGATGATGTATCAAATATATTATTAAACAATTCTGAAAAGGTTTTAAAAGATCTTTCGGGAAAAATATCAAGTTCTAATTTGCTCCAAAAAATGGTTATTGAAGCAACAAATTATGGTTCATCTTATTTACAAGATTATATGAACGACAATATTGAATTTGTAAATGATGAAAAAGTCGCTCTCCCTGTGATAGACGGTTCAAAAGACATTCATATTACATCAACAGAAATTACAAAAGTTTTGTCTGGTGGCTTGAAATTGTATCAAGAAATAAAAGACAACGTCGATTTGGATGCGGTAAAAAATGATTTTTACAAAGCATTTGATTATGATGTAGACAAAATATTAAACTTGATAGGTGATGAGTTAGACACAGTTGTAAATATGTCTATAATAAAAGATTCAAAATTGTTTATTAATATTTGCGATGCAATGAGCAATTCAAAGGAATATTCTAAATATTTAAGTTTTAATGAACTTTCAAAAGGTTCAAACATTAAAGACCAATTTTCATTAATTGCAAAAAGTGCGGTAGAACTAAAAAATTCTGAATTAATAACCTATTTAAAAAATTTCAACGAAGAAAACAAAGACACTTCAATTGATTCAATAATCACTCAATTAAACACAATTAATATTAATAATGAAACTTTAAGTACAAGAATTTTAAAACCTATTCTTTCATGCTCAATTTTACAAAACACAATAATATTTGGTTTGGACACTGCACATGATGTTATTGAATCTGCAATAAATGAAATGGTAGACGGTGAAGAAATAAAAATTTCCGCATTAAATACCAACAATATAATGTCAGAAACATATAGAACACAAATTTTAGATTTAGTCAATAAATTTGTTGCGTACGCAAAAGACATCAAAATTAAAGATTTAAAAGAAGATTTAATGGACACCTTATTAAATAGCAATTTAGAAAACTTGGGTAGCGCATTGGATGTTGTAAAATCTTCAAAATTATTCTCGTCTAACGGAACCAATACTGGTGTTTACACAGATATTGTAACAGCTTTAAACAAAAGCAAACTAAATGAAGTTTTGGACTTTTCTAACACAACAAATCAAGAATTTAGTTGGAAAACTGAACTTACTTCTTTAAAAACTACAATTGATACTTTAAATGAAATTGAAGTAATTGATGAAAACGGAAACCCAGTTGGACTGATTTCATATGTTATGAATGGTGGAGATTTCAATAAAGCATACGATTATTTAAATGCTATAAACGTACAAGGTGTGAAACCTTTATTTGAAATAAGTTTAGTAAAGCCCGTTGCGATTACTATAATCAACACCATAAATGCAAAAATTAAGGAATTTGTAGGTGAGGATTTAGGCGCTAAAATTACTGATTTTGATAAGACTTTAATTTTAAAAGAAAATGAACCACAACAAATTACAGATGTAATCGCTGCTGCTACTGAAATTGATTTTACAGAAGATGATTTAGATAATATAGACAAGTTAAAATTAAATTATTTACTTTCAAAACTTGAAATAAATGCTAAAAATGATGGTGTGTTTAAGGAATCTTATAATGCATTGTTGCTAAAAACAGCAAATATGATAAATGAAAACATAAAATCATTTGCAAATGTGGGAAACGACAAAATAACAACATTTACAAGTTATAAGGACGTATTAAATTATAGCCAAAACATTATTGAAATTTTAAATAGTGCTTTAGACACTGTTAAAGCAGTAAAGAGTGCGTCATTCAAAGATATTGATACAAACCAATTATTTGTTTTAATAAATGCTTTAAGACTTAATTCTGAAATTGCAGATGGTATATTTAAAGAAACTTATAACACTGTTATGATTTATATAGTAAACAAAGTAAATGAACAAATTGCCGATTTTGTTGGCACAAACCTTGCCTCAGAAATTGTAATTTACAAAGGCACAGACTCTGCTGTTGCAAATATTGGTGATAAATATAATTATATCAAAGAGATAATTGAATGTGCTGTTCAGGCATACAAAGCAATCCCAGAAGGAAAAGAATTGCAAGATATTGATTCTACAACACTTGGCAACTTGCTTGACGCATTAAATAGCTTTATACTTACACGCCCTGCATATAATGCGTTAAATAATAAACTTGCAAACATAGTTATAGAACAAGTAAATAGTATTACTGGAAAATCAATCTCACAAATTACAGAAATTCTTGATTTATCTTCTCAAAGCCAAGATATTAAAGATATAATTGATGTTGCCTTGGATGTTGTTCCTGCTCTTGATGGCAAAATCGCCAAAGTGACAGAAATGACTGAGGAAGATAAAGCGAATATGCTTAAATTTCTTGAAACAGTTCAAGAAAATGGTGAAAAAGAAGATGGTGTTTTTAAACCAGCATATGATTCTCTTGTAGAATATATTGCAGAACAAAATGGCACAACAGCAGAAGTAATCAAAACAAAATATGGAACTGATGGAAAAATAGATTGGAATAGTTTTATTAATGGATAACATAGGATAAATGGAAATAAAATTTGAACACAAACCGGTTATGTTAAATGAAGTGCTTTCGGGGTTAAATATTAATCCCGATGGCATTTATATTGATTGCACTCTTGGCGGTGGCGGACATAGCGAAAAAATACTGGAAAAATTGAGTAGTAATGGAATGTTAATCGGGCTTGATAAGGATACTGATGCCATTGAATACACAACCAGACGCTTGCAATCAAAATACCCAAACTTTAAGTCTTTTCATACCGACTTTAAACAAGTTTTGGATGTTATAGATTATTTAGATTTATACAACAAACTTGATGGAGTTTTAATTGATTTAGGTGTTAGTTCTTATCAATTAGATACAGCAGAGCGTGGCTTTAGTTTTAGATTTGACGGACCTTTAGATATGCGTATGGATAAAAGTCAAAGTTTTAAAGCATACAACGTTGTAAATGAATACTCATTCGAACAATTGTGTAAAATCTTTTTTGAATATGGAGAAGAGGAGTTTGCAAAACAAATTGCCAAAAACATAATAAAGGCTAGAGAAATTTCACCTATTAAAACGACTTTAGAACTTTCAAAAATTATTGAAAATTCCCTTCCAGCAAAAATTGTATTTAAACGTGGCGGAGCCGATAAAAAAGTTTTCCAAGCAATAAGAATTGAAGTTAATGGCGAACTTAACAATTTATACGAAACTATTTTGCTTCTTGGTAAAAATCTAAAAAAAAGCGGTAGAATGGCAATTCTTACATTCCACTCTTTAGAAGATAGAATTGTAAAATATGCATTTAGAGAACTTTGTACCGACTGCATTTGTCCACCAAAAACTCCAATTTGCATATGCGGACATAAAGCCATTTGCAAACTTGTCAATAAAAAGCCGATTGTGGCAAGCATTGAAGAACAAAAGGAAAACTCAAGGTCAACTTGTGCTAAACTTAGAATAATTGAAAGAATTTGACGTTAATTGAAATTGCTTACTTTTGATATTACAAATTATCTTGAAATTAATTGTTAATTATTCAAAATATCACATTATCAAGTTTTTATTTATTTACATTGTAATGTCAAAATTAATATGTTAATATGATATAATTAGATATCAACAAAGGAGAAAATTATGTTTGAAGATAGGTCAAAAAATTATAGTTTTGAAAAAATAGATTCAGCGGCACGAACAACAGTAAGTACTTTAAATGCTTCAGAAACAAAAAATATGACTGAAGCACAAAAAAGACTTTTTTCAAATGAAGTTAGTAAACCAATTTTACAGCCTCATACAAATATTGAAGTTGAAAATTTGCCAAGCTCTAAATATTTACAATCTTTTAACAAAAATTTAACCGTTGGTGAAGCGATTGAAGCAGAAAAAATGCAGTCGCAAGAAAATAAAGTAGAGGAAAAAGTTTCCGCACAAACAGAACAAAAACAAGAATCAAACATTAATTTTGATAAACTTATTGAAGAGTCACAAGAGATAAAAGTTGATGAAAAAATAATTAATAAAGAACTCAAAAAAATCAATCCAACACCCAAAAAAAATTACTCATTTAGAATAAAACTTGTTGCAGGTGTATATTGTATATTAGTTGCTTTATTTGGTGGTTGGGTAATTAGTAACGCTGTTAATATTTCTCGTACAAATGCGAGCGTGTATGAAACAGTTTCAAAAACTAAAGAGGTTGATGCTAATATTGAAAGCATAATTTTAAAAATTAAAAAATACGATGATGCTTCAAAAGACCCTGAAGATAGTTCTGTTTTAAAGGAAATGATTACCACAACAATTGAAACAACTCCAGAAACAATTACTGAGCCTAATGAATATGTTGAAAAATCAAACTGGTTTGACGCTTTTTGTAATTGGATTTCAAGACTTTTTGGAGGAAAATAATATTGAAAACCGAGTATAATTTATATTCGTTACGAAAGAGGATATTCGCATGTATTTGCGTGATATCCTTTATTTTTTTACTATTGATTTCAAGGCTATTTTATATTCAAGTAGTAAACGCATCAACTTTGCAAAACAAAGCGGAAAGCCAGTGGACAAGGGATTTACCTATTACCGCCGAACGCGGAAAAATCTACGACTCAAATGGTGCATCCTTGGCTGTTTCCTATACTACATACAACGTTTACACTAGATACAAGGAAATCAAAAACTTAAATTCAGTCGCTTTATTTTTAGCAAAAAAATTAAATATGAGTTATAAAACTGTTTTTGAAAAAATATCAAATTCAGGTGTAAGCGAAGTATTAATAAAACTTAAAATAGACCAAGACTTAGCAGAGGAAATTCTCGATAGCAATGTAAAAGGAGTGTTTTTATCAGAAAACGTAACAAGATACTATCCATACGGCAATTTATTAACACAAGTTTTAGGTTTTACTTCAATTGACAATGTTGGGCAAGCAGGTCTTGAGTCCTACTTTAATGATATACTTTCTGGACAAGATGGATACTATATGGTTCAAAGCGACCTACAAGGAAAAGAAATTGGCAACACTCTTAGAACATATGTAAAAAGCACACCCGGAGATGACATAATATTGTCAATAGATGCCAATATACAAATTATTTTAGAACAAGTAATGCAAAAAGCATATGAGGAGCATAAAGCAAAAGGTGTTACAGGAATAATTATGAAGGCAAAAACTGGGGAAATTGTTGCAATGAGCAATAAACCAAGTTTTGACTTAAATGAAGTACCTAGAGATGATGTTTCTTCACTTATGAACATTATGAAAAATAAGTGCGTTGTTGATGTTTATGAACCGGGCTCTACTTTTAAAATTTTAACCACTGCCTCCGCGCTTGAATGTAATGTTACGAGCGAAAATGATTGCTTTTATTGTGGCGGGAGTAGAATTGTTGCAGGTCAAAAAATTAAATGCTGGAAATCTATTGGTCATGGTTCACAAAAATTAACTCAAGGCTTCGCAAATTCCTGTAACTGTGTGTTTATGGCACTTGCAGAACGTATGGGCGTGGATAAATTTTATTCTTACTTAAATGAATTTGGAATAGGCAATAAAACAGGAATTGAAATATCAGGCGAAAGTAATGGCATAATGCTTAAAGCAGGCAGTGTAAAAACAGTTGATTTAGCACGTATAGGTTTTGGACAAACAATTGCAGTCACACCTATTCAATTAATAACTGCTGTATCAAGTATTGTTAATGGTGGCATTAAAGTAACACCAACAATACTAAAACAACAAGACGCTGTCCAAGGAAAAAGATTAATAAGTGAAAAGACATCAAATTCTATTTGTGAAATGATGAAATTAGTTGTTAACAAAACAGCAATGTACTCTTTTGTTCCGGGTTATGACATTGGTGGCAAAACAGGAACAGCACAAAAATACGAAAACGGAAGTATAGCAAGAGGCAAGTATATTTCAAGTTTTATAGGTACATATCCTGCCTCAAACCCTGAATATGTTTTGTTGTTCTGCGTTGATGAACCTTCTGCAGGCGCTTATTATGGAAGCGTTGTTGCAGCACCTTATGGGAAAGAAATTTTCTCAGCACTTTTTAAATACTTAAACATTGAACCAATTAATTTGGAAGACGACTTAAAAAAAGTTGAAAAAAATATAACTATGCCAGACTTAGTTGGCAAAAGTTTAACAGAAGCAATAAACGCTTTAATAGAATTAGGCTTAACCTATGAAATTGACGGCGAAGGTGGAGTTATATTGGACCAACTTCCACCAGCAGGGACAAAACTATTTAAAAATGCAAATGTTATATTAAAATGTTAAAAAGTGGCCTGTAAAGAAATTATTTTTTGCATAATTTCATTACAGACCCTTTTTGACTAATTATAAACAATTTTTGTTTTAAATAATCATTTTTTAATAAAGATTTTAATTTTTTATAATTTTATTAATATTTGATTTTGTTTTTAATATATTCAACAACTTCACAAACGGGAAGTGTTATTTGTTCCATTGTGTCACGGTCACGAACTGTCACAGTATTATTTATTAAAGTGTTTTCGTCAACTGTTATACAATAAGGAGTGCCTATTTCATCTTGTCTACGATAGCGTTTGCCAATTGAACCACTTTCATCATAGTCGCACATAAATTCTTTTGCAAATATTTTGTGTAATTCCATAGCCTTTTCACTATGATCTCTTTTCATTAATGGAAGTACGCAAGCTTTGTAAGCGGAAAGGCAAGGGGAAAGTTTTAAAACGTTTCTTGTTTCGCCATTTTCCAAAGTTTCTTCTCTATAGGATTCACATAAAACTGCCAACATTAGTCTATCAGCACCAATTGAATATTCAATAACATATGGAATGAATTTTTCGTTTGTCATAGGGTCCATATAAAGCATATTTTTGCCTGAGTACTCTTGATGACGAGATAAATCATAATTTGTACGATTATGAATTCCATTTAATTCTTGCCAGCCCATAGGGTACAAAAATTGGATATCACAAGCCGCTTTTGCATAGTGTGCCAATTTGTCGTGGTCTTTAAAACGCAAATGATCAGGGTTAAAACCAATGCTTGTTAAAAAATCAAATGCTTTTTGTTTGAAAATATCATAATATTCGTGGTCTGTTCCTTCTTTGCAAAACCATTGATGTTCCATTTGTTCGAACTCAATAGTTCTAAAAATAAAGTTTCCAGGTGTAATTTCATTTCTAAATGCTTTGCCAATTTGTGCAATCCCAAAAGGAACTTTTGCACGCATACTTCTTTGTACATTTAAAAAGTTAACAAATTCACCTTGTGCAGTTTCAGGTCTTAAATAAATTTTGTCAGTATTGTCTTCAGTGACACCTCTTGATGTTTCAAACATTAATTTAAATTGACGTATATTTGTAAAGTTGTGATTACCACAAACAGGGCAGGCTATTTTGTGTTCTTCAATAAATTTTTCCATTTCATCATTTGTCATTTTATCTGGAACTATGCCACTTATTTTATGTTTGTCACAATAGCTTTCAATTAGGTTGTCGGCTCTGTGACGTGTTTTACAATTTTTGCAATCCATTTTTGGGTCTGAAAAAGATGTTGTGTGACCGCTTGCGTCCCAAACACGTGAGTTCATCAAAATAGCGGCATCAACACCAAATGAATTGTCACTTTCTTGCACAAAACGTTTCCACCATGCTCTTTTTATGTTGTTTTTGATTTCAACTCCAATTGGACCATAATCCCAAGTATTGCCCATACCCCCATAAATTTCACTACCTTGGAAAATAATTCCACGACTTTTACACAAACTTACTAACTTTTCCATTGTTACATTGTTTTCCATATATTTCTCCTTTTAAAAACAAAAAAACCATATCAAACAAAAAATTGCTTGATATGGGGACGATTTTTATATTGTTAAACCGCGGTTCCACCCCAGTTAGCATAAATTAAAATGCTCATCTTTATTATACTTTTTTAACGAAAAGTGAAAAACGGCAAAATTTCTTTTGCGTACTCCAAAGTCGCCACCTTTTTCATAGTACTTTTATAGTTTATTCTTTTAATTATTTTTTGTCAATTATTTAAACTGATTTTTAGAAACAATTGGTTTGTTTAACAAATTAAATAAGTTTCATCCAAAAAAATAAAAATTTGTCAAAAAAAGTAAAAAATATTTGACATAATATTTGAATAAAGGTTTATACTATAAACAAGTAAATAATTTTGTTGGTGGTAAGCAAAATAATTTGCTAATAAATCCAAAATTTAGGATAAATTTGATAAAAAAAGGGGACAAATAATGAAAAAAAGAAAATTTAGTCTTTGGCTCAATTTGGTGGCTTTATGTTTGTGTTTTGCTACACTTGCAATTGGTGTATACTCAGCAAAGACAGCAAAACTCAATACAAATGGTACAATTAGTTTTAAAGCCCACGATTGTAAAGTCGCAGTTGTAGGAACAATTTCAAATGCAATGCGTTCTGAAAGTCTAAACTACGCACCAGTTAGTGATAAAACTTACACTTCAGCACAAACAGGCAGTGCTGAATGGCAAGATAAGTTTGACAAGGGTGCAGAAGAGGATGGTTCTTTAAAACTACTTTCAGCAGCTGATACTTGGATATTTGGTGACATATACTTTGACGATATGAACATTGGAAACACTGAAAGTGTTAAACCAATAATAATTACTTTTGCGATTACAAACTATTCTCCTTTTAAAGTTAAAGCAAGCTTTACAACTCCTACTGGATTAGGTGATAATATCGTAACAACCGACACTGAAAATGAGAAAACTTTGGATAAGTATACGGGAACAGGTGATGCACCAACTGCTACTTTAACTTTAAAGTTGGCCATAACAGGCGATAATGTGTCAGAAATTGTTTCAAAGAAATTAGAATTTGATGTTAACTTTGAAAAAGTGACTGCTTAATAATTTAATAATAACCACATTAAACAGGATGAAATTAAATTTTTATCTTGTTTTTTATTTAGTTTTGAAAATAATATTGTTGTATATTGAATAAAATTTATTTAAAACAATAAATGTTTTTAAATCAATTTTTACAATTTGTAAAAATTATTTTTTTTTAAGTTTGTCTATTGCAATTTAATAAAACATATGGTACAATAAAAGTAATTTAAGGGAGGGGAAAGGTGTTATGATGCTTGCAAATTTTTGGAATGAACTTAGCGGGCTTTTTACTAATATGCACTGGGTTGTTGTTTTACTTATATGTCTTGGTGTAATATTTTGTATAATAGAAGCGGTTATTCCTGGTTTCGGGGTTTTTGGAGTTACTGGGATTTTATGTGAAGTTGGCGGTGTCGTTGTGCATGCTGTAATTTCTGGTTCTGCTTTGCAAGTTTTTGTTTTAGTTTTAATAATTTTTCTTATAACGTTAACCATTTTCTTAATATTTGTTAATTCTGCAAAACATGGTTTACTTGCTAAAAGTGCTATTGTTGAAAACAAATCATCTTTACCAAATGATTATAGAGAAAAAGCAGAAAATGAATTAAAATCTTTAGTTGGCAAAGAAGGACTATCTTTAACAGAATGTAAACCAATTGGCAAAATTAGGATTGGCCAAACATCCTATGAAGCACAAGCTATTGGTTCAGTTATTAAAAAAGGAGAAGTTGTTAAAGTTGTTGCAATTGAAGATGCAAGAATTATGATTGACAAATTGACTTATTAAATGATGTTTAATTTTATTAAAAATTTGGAGGGAATATGTTAAATTTATTATTAGCAAGTGTAGGGAATATAATTTTATATGTTGCTATTGGCATTTTGGCTATATTGATAGTTTTGATAATTGCTTTGGTTCCAATTAAAACTTGGTTTATTGCTTTGGTTTCTGGTTCGCATGTTTCTATGACAAGGCTTATTGGTATGAAAATGCGTAGAATACCAGTTGCCGTTATTATTGATGCATATATAATGGCTAGAAAAGCAGGAATTGATGTTGATGTTGTTTCTCTTGAAACACATCACTTAGCTGGAGGCGATGTTAGAAAAGTTATTAATGCATTAATCGCCGCTCATAGCGCAAAAATCGATTTGGATATTGAAGAAGCAAAAGCAATTGACCTTGCTGGTCGTGATGTTGATCAAGCTATTCGTCAATCTGTTACTCCAAAAGTTATCACAACTGATATGATTTCAGCTGTTGCAAAAGACGGTATTGAATTAAAAGTTAAAGTTAGAATTACTGTTAAAGCAAACATTGCTCGTTTTGTAGGTGGTGCTGGTGACGAAACAATTTTAGCCCGTGTTGGTGAAGGTATTGTCACAACCGTTGGTTCTGCAGAAACTCATGGTGAAGTTCTTGAAAATCCTGACTTTATTTCTCAAAAAGTTATTGATAAAGGTTTGGATATTGGCACAAGTTATAAAATTTTATCAATTGATATCGCAGATATTGATGTTGGCAAAAATATTGGTGCTGAACTTAGAAAACACGAGGCTGAAGCTAGAAAGGTTGTTGCTCAAGCGGAAGCTGAGGAACGTAGAGCAATGGCGGAAGCTCACGAACAAGAAATGAAAGCAAAAACTCAACAAATGCAAGCTGTTTTAATTGCAGCTGAAGCAGAGGTGCCAAAAGCAATGGCTGAGGCTATAAAAGATGGTAAATTGGGTGTTATGGATTATTATAAAATCCAAAACTTAAATGCTGATACTTCTATGCGTAAAGCAATTGCTGGTGACGCAACAACAAATAAAGACGAAAATAACAATGGTTAATTTTAAATTTACTAATTTGTATATGTTGCTAAATACAATTGTTGAATAAATTAAAAATATATTTACAATAGTGTGGTTTAGAAACTCCCACCAAGTGCAAAAATTATTGTTGCGCGAACAATAAAAACAAAATATATAATTAAGGAGGCAAGTTTATGTTATTGTATATAATTTTAATAGCAATTCTTGTCTTTTTAATTGTTTTATCTATCATTTATTTTGATAATATTAAATCATACTTAAAAAATAAATTTAAAAAGAAAAAGAAGGAAGAAAAGGCAAGTACACCAAAACCAGAAATGAAAGTGGAAGATTTTATGCCTTTAAAAAGTGTTCCTGATGACCAAACAAGAGATTTATCTCTTCAGGAATTGTTTGCAGAAAATAATCTTGACTCAAGTGATAAAAACATTAATCAAGAAACTGAAACTAAAAATGAAATTAAAGAGCAAAAGCCAATAAATGATTTTGATAGTTTTTTTAATTACAAAAAAAATGTAACTAAAAATAAATCAATATCTCAAAAGATTAAAGATTTGCCTCCGGAGATTAAAGCATTACTCATTGATGACACACTCAAAAAACGCGATGATGTTTAAAATACGATTTAATAAATAACAATAGATAGCCATTAAAGCGATTTTTCACTTTAATGGTTATTTATATTTTTAGTTTTATATGAACAATTTTTGTTTAATTTACTAGTTTATAAAATCAAAATGATTATTAATTTAATATTTTAAACTCTTTAAAAATCAAAGTAATTGTTTGAATCTACACAAAATTTAGCATTGTTGAAAATTTTTCTTTACAATTTATTTAATTTTTATTTTAATTCAATTTATTTAATCTTCAAAAAATGTGTCGCGAGCCACTTCTTTTTTTATGATTTCAATTGCTTTAGTTTCTAATCGTGATATATACGACCTTGATATACCAAGTTTTTTAGCAACTTCACGTTGAGTTAATGCTGTTTTTCCACCAATTCCATATCTCATTTTTAAAATTAATGATTCTCTTTCGTCTAACTTTTGGTCTATTAAGTTATTAATTTTTGACGTTATCACATTGTTTTCTACTTGTGACAAAATCTCTTCTTCATCTGAAGGAATAACGTCAGCAAGTTCAATATCGTTTCCGTCTTTATCTTGTCCCAAACTTTCATCTAATGACATAACATTTTTATGTTTTTTTGACACTCTCAAGAGCATCAGTATCTCATTTTCAATACATCTCGCTGCGTATGTAGAAAGTTGTGTTCCTTTTCCATATTCGTATGTGTTTATTGCTTTTATAAGCCCAATTGTTCCAACTGAAATTAAATCATCTGCTTCGCTTGTTCCAGCATATTTTTTAACTATGTGAGCAACAAGCCTTAAATTATGGTTAATTAATTTATCTTTAGCTTCTTTATCACCATTTTTATATTTTATAAAGTATTCTTTCTCTTCTTTTTCTGTAAGTGGCTGAGGAAATCCCTGTGCATTATTTATAAATGAAGAAAATAATAATATTTTATTCATAAAAATAATAAAGTTTTCAATTACCATAAACACTTCCTTTTTTTGCGTTTAAGTATATATATGTAGGTAATTGACGAATTTTGACATAAATTGAAAAAAATTGTTATTAAAATTTTGAATATTTATGTATAATTATTCAAAAATTTACATAAATATGTTGCAAAAATATTTTTTTTATTTTAATATTAATATATAAAATATAATTGCAAATTAGACAATTAAATTTTTCGCTTTATTAGCAAAAAATAGCTCTTTGCAAGTTGATATATTCGTAAATATAGAAATGTTGTCAATACTTTTAAACACTGACGATTTTTTCTGCTACATTAAATAATGGAGGTGCTAATTGGAAAAGGAAATGTTTTTAAATTATGTAGAGAATATAATTCTTCCTCTTTTTACAGGCTCTTCAATTGCTGGTGAAGAGGAAAGTAATGCTCGTGATAATGAAGTCGCATTAGGCAGTGGGGGGACAGTGCTAATTAAGCCAAACAAAAATGACGAATATCGTTTAATTTTAAAACGTAACTTATCCTTTAAAGCTAACGAAGTAACACTTTTAAAATCAATTATATCTGAACTTGGTAATGTTTCAAATTTAGGATTACTATTACCTGACCAAAGTTATTTGAAAAGATTGAATATGACTGCAATCGAAAAAGCGATTTGTGAGTCTGTTACTGAAACAGCTAGTGAAACATTATTGAATATTGTGACCATGCTTGATTCTTATTCTAGTAGAACATATGAGGGTAAAAGAATAGACTTTGGCATTATTATTAATGAGAGTTTACAATCGGAAAATAAATTAGATAGAATACATTATCAAAATATGTTTAAGTATGATTTTTTTGCTGTTCTTTCAAATGGTATGCAATCCTGTGTTGAATTTGATAAAGATGGCTATTATATTGGACATATGTCCTTAGAGCGTATGCGTTTTAAACCTACTATATGTTCATATGACTATATAAGTTTGGCAAGATATTGTGATGCTAACAGAATTGGTGTGGTGTTAGACACTAATGGTGATATTTTAATATTTAAAAATAGAAGTTTGATTTATTCTAAAAAAAGAGGTGTTTGGAATAGTTATTGTCACGATGAAATTATTACTTTGCTATCAAACAGAAGTTCCGCATCAATAAAGGAAATTAGAAAGTCAATATATTTTACATCATTGGACGTGTCTTTTGCTGGAACAGGTGGGTGCTTGGCATATTTGAATAAAGGATTAACTGAACAGGCGTTATCTCATATTGACATTAATGATATTTTGACTGAAAAACATTTTGAAATGAAGAGATTGCAACTCGCTGAAGCGTCAAAAAAACGCTCTAAAAATCAATCTTCAACTATTGATTTCAATAATATTACCTATCAAGAATACGTTGAAAAATATGAAAAAACTAAAACAAGCTGTTTAAAGCAAACAATTGCTGGTAGAAAATTTCACGAACTAAATCGTAAACTTCGTGAAGAATTATCTAGCATTGATGGTGCAACCATTGTTGATTATGATGGTACTATAATTGCTTGTGGTGCTATTGTCCGTATTGAAGCTGGAAGTATGGGTGGTGGACGTTTGGCTGCAACAAACACTTTAGCAAAATATGGTGTTGCTGTAAAAATTTCACAAGATGGAATTATGCAGGCTTTTATGACAGATAAAAAAAC
>ERZ808275.198-NODE-198-length-33499-cov-5.909760_pt1 | contig 33499 bp, 24 predicted proteins | sample MGYA00520894_ERZ808275 | MGnify/ENA primary metagenome ERZ808275 (study PRJEB31516, sample SAMN03275598) | gut metagenome | biome: mammalia-associated habitat; material: feces | host: Papio cynocephalus | place: Kenya | collected 2012-08-03 ... | reverse complement strand
TAAGAATTCTTGTTGTTTCTTGGAATGAAGCTGCTGAAATGAATGATTCAGTATTTAATGAAGCTTTTGTGATACCTAACAACATGTATTCACAAGTAGCTGGTTGTAAACCATTTGCAACTGCTTCCTTGTTTTCTTTTTCAAATGTTTGCATTTCAACAAGTTCACCTGGAAGAAGTTTTGTATCACCTGGTTCAATAACTTTAACTTTCTTAGTCATTTGACGAACGATGATTTCAATGTGTTTATCAGCGATTTCTACACCTTGTGAACGGTATACACGTTGTACTTCATCTACTAGATATTGTTGTGCAACTTCTGGACCACATAATCTCATAACATCATGAGGATTTAGTGAACCACTTGTCAATGGTTGACCTTTTTTGATTTTTTCACCGTTTGAAACGATAATGTTAGCATCAATTGCGAATTTGATTTCAGTTCTTGAACCGTCTTCAGTTTCTAAATACAATCTTGGCATATCATCATCAGTTTCGATAACAGCTTTACCATCAAATTCTGCTAAAATTGCACTATCTTTAGGTTTTCTACCTTCAAGTAATTCTTCAACTCTTGGAAGACCTTGAACGATATCACCTGTTTTTTGTCTTTCGTACAATAAAGTAGCCAACATATCACCACGTAGTACTAATGAATTTTCTTCAACTAGTAACTGAGTACCTGGGCTGATTAAGTATGGTCTACCTTCTCTTACTACGATTTCTGATTTTGTTACAGAAACAACTTGACCAGAAACTGGTGATCTATCTTCACCCTCTGTTAGTAAGTCGTCTAATTTAACCATATCGCCAGCTTTTACAAGAGGTTTAGTCTTGATAGCAACTTTTGATTCAAAGTTTTCACAAACTAATAATAATCTTCTAGCGTCTTCTTCTGCTTTCTTAATAGAAGCAACACCATCGTTGATTACTAATACTTGTGTTTTTGCAACTGGAGTTTTTGGTTCAATAACGTCACCGTGGTTAACTAATAATTCAGTTTGCATTGAAGAGTTAATTTTTGAATTACCTTCAATTTCACGACGAACGATTAATGTTTCTAATACAACAATCTTCAAGTCGTTATTCTTATCAAGTTCTACCATACCTTTTAAGTGTGATAAGTAGCCTTGCATTTGAAGAACTAAACTTGTTCTTGTTAATGTAGCACCGTCAAGATTTCTAACTCTAGCACCGTCTTTGTATTGTAATTGTGTTACAGGAACGATGTCAATTAAATCATCAGTTTTGTCAAATTTAATTGAAACTTCTTGAGGTTTAATTTTGATAACTTTTACAGGTCTTACCAAGATTTGAATTGGTTTGTCTGTAATGTTTTCTTCATCCAAACTCAATGATGTATCAAGTTCTTCATCTAAATCATCAATATCAGCGAAATCGTCTTCTGAATCCATTACTGTAACGATAGAAGTTTCTTTTGCTTTAATACCGTCAGCAATAACTGTTCCTTTTTTGATAACTTCGTTTTCTTCAACTTTTAATTCAGAAACACTTGATAATGTATGAATTTGACCAGGTCTGATTACAGCTTCGTGAATTACATCGTTGTATTCTTTGATTTCAACGATACCGTCTAAGTGACAATATACGTCTTTAACGATTTCTGTACCAGCTGTAACGTATGTTCCTGATTCAACCATTTTTAAAGCAGAATCTTTGCTTAATTGATGAACTTCTTCAGGAATAAATACTACATCACCTGATTTTGTAATTATTTGATTTTCATCAACCTCAACGTCGATGTATTTAATTTCACCAGAAGATTCAACTGAGCAGTCACCATTAATTAATTCGGCAATAATCATACCGTTTTCAACTGGAGTATCAACTGGAGATTTAACGATATATTTTTCACCAGTTGCTTCAACTGTCCAAAGTTGTTCTTTCTTAGTTTGTTCAAATGTAGCATTTGATGGCATTAATGATGCAATAACGATTGTTAATTCTTTACCTTGAACAATCTTCTTGATTTTATGACCTTCAAATTTTGTTTCTTCGATAACAAGGTCTTGACCGATACGAACTTCACCACCGTGTTCACAAACAGTCAATGTTTCAGCAAGTTTTTCGCCCTCTTTCATTTTTTGACCGTCTTTAACTAATAGTTTTGAACCACTTGGTAAGTTGTAAACATCACCACCAAGAACCCAAACAACACCTTGTTTGTTAGCTGTTCTTGAAATATTACCTTGTCTATCTTTCTTTTCATCAGCAATAAAGTCTTTGAAAATAACTTCACCTGATAAATCAGATGTAATATCTTTTGTAGCTTTTTCTGTTAAACGAGAACCATCCCCTTGTGATACTGGTTCGTATTCAGCAAGTTTGAATCCTTTTTCAACTTCTTGACCATCTGTAAAGAAGATTGTTGCACCAGCAGGAATGTGGTATTTAGTTGTTCTCTTAGCACCTTTGATTTCTGCTTCAACTTCGTACATAGAAAGTTTTACAACATCCCCGTGACGAGTTCTTACTTCTCTAGTTTTTAATTTACAAGAGATTGTACCAGAATCTTTTGCTTCAACAGTTTTCATAGCACCAGAACCTTTGAATACACCACCTGTGTGGAATGTTCTCATTGTTAACTGAGTACCAGGTTCACCAATTGATTGAGCTGCGATAATACCGATAGCTTCACCAACATCAACAAGTTTTTGAGTTGTCATTGCCCAACCATAACATTTTTGGCAAACACCATATTCTAATTCACAAGTTAAACCTGAACGAACTGCAAGTTCTTGTAGGTTTAAGTGACGAATTTTTTCAATATCTTCACGACCCATTGTTGTATTAGCTGTTACAAGAACTGTACCATCTTCATCAACAATATCTTGTGCGATTGTTCTACCTAATAATCTATCGATTAAAGGAACGATAACAGCACCACCATCAGTAATACTCTTTAGCATGATATGTTTTGTACCATGACAATCAGTATCACGAATGATAACATCTTGAGCAACGTCAACTAGACGTCTTGTTAAGTAACCTGAGTCGGCTGTTTTTAACGCTGTATCTACAAGACCTTTACGAGCACCGTATGATGAAATGATGTATTCTGTACAAGATAGACCTTCTTTAAAGTTTGCTTTAATAGGTAAGTCGATGATTTGACCTTGTGCATCTGCCATCAATCCACGCATACCAACTAATTGTGATACTTGTGATAAGTTACCTCTGGCACCTGAGAATGCCATCATATAAACTGGGTTCAATCTATCAAAGTTTTCAACTACTTGAGCTGTTAATTTAGCTGTTGTTTCTGACCAAGTGTCAATAACCTTTGTATATCTTTCTACTTCTGTAATTTCACCTTTTAGGTAACGAGTTGTAGATTTTTCGATTTCTGCTTCTGCTTCGCTTAACAAATCTTTTTTAGTTTCTGGAACTGACAAGTCAGAAATTGAAATTGTTACGCCTGATTTAGTTGCGTAATGATAACCCAAGTTCTTTAATGTATTAGCAAGTTCTGCTGCTTTAGCTCCGCCGTATTCAAGATAAATTTGAGATAATAGCTTATTTAAAGCTTTTTTATCCATCTGTTTATTAATAAATTCTGGAGCATTTTTTGTTTGTGTGTACATATTTTCCATTTTTTATTATCCTTAACTAACTTTCTATACAAGTGCCTTTCTAACAGCTTCGTTGAAGATAATTCTTCCAGCTGTAGTTTCAAAACGTTTACCATGTTCATCACGAACAATGATTTTATCGTGAAGCTTGATTACACCTACTTCAAGAGCAGAAATTGCATCTTGGAAGTTATAGAAATAGTGTTGAGCTTCCATACTTTCATCCTTGATAAGAGTCAAGTAGTACATGCCCATAACCATATCTTGAGATGGTGTAATGATTGGTTTACCTGTAGCAGGAGCTAAGATGTTATTAGATGCTAACATCAACATTCTTGCTTCAGTTTGAGCTTCGATTGATAAAGGAACATGGACAGCCATTTGGTCACCGTCGAAGTCAGCGTTGAATGCTGTACATACAAGAGGGTGTAATTGGATTGCACGTCCTTCAACCAATTTTGGTTCAAATGCTTGGATACCTAATCTGTGAAGAGTTGGGGCACGGTTTAGTAATACTGGGTGTCCATCAATTACCTCTTCTAGAATATCCCAAACGATAGGTTCTGAACGTTCAATTCTCTTCTTAGCTGATTTAATATTTTGAACATAACCACGTTCGATTAATTTATTTACAACGAATGGTTTGAATAATTCGATTGCCATTTCTTTTGGTAAACCACATTGATTTAATTTCAATGATGGACCTACTACGATAACTGAACGACCTGAGTAGTCAACACGTTTACCTAATAAGTTTTGACGGAAACGACCTTGTTTACCTTCGATGATGTTTGATAATGATTTCAATGGTCTGTTGTTTGGACCAACAACTGTTCTACCACGTCTACCATTATCGATTAATGCGTCTACTGCTTCTTGTAACATACGTTTTTCGTTTCTTACGATGATTTCAGGAGCACCCATTTCTAATAATCTTTGTAAACGGTTGTTTCTGTTGATTACACGTCTGTATAAATCATTTAAGTCAGATGTAGCGAAACGACCACCGTCTAATTGAACCATTGGTCTTAAATCTGGTGGAGTTACAGGAATTACATCCATAATCATCCAAGTTGGATCTGTTTCGCTTGAGATTAATGAATCTAATAATCTTAATCTCTTGATTAATTTTGATTTCTTTTGAACAGAAGTTACACCATTGTTTAATTCTGTTCTGATTTCTTCTGCAAGAGCTTTAATATCGATTTCGCCAATCAATTCTTTAATAGCTTCTGCACCAATACCAACTTTAAGAGTTGTTTCTTCGTGTTCTAATACGTAATCTTCGTATTCATCTTCTGATAAAAGTTGATATTTTCTAAATTCGCTTTCGCCACCATCAATAACAACATAGTTGTTAAAGTAAATTACTTGTTCTAAGTCTTTTAAAGACATGTCAAGTAAAAGACCCATATATGATGGAATACCTTTTAAGAACCAAATATGTGAAACAGGGGCAGCTAATTTAATGTGACCCATTCTGTGACGACGTACTTTTGAATCAGTAACTTCTACACCACAGCGTTCACAAATAATACCTTTGTGACGAACTCTTTTATATTTTCCGCAATAACATTCCCAGTCTTTTGTAGGTCCAAAAATTCTTTCGCAGAAAAGACCATCTCTTTCTGGTTTTAAAGTACGGTAATTGATTGTTTCAGGTTTAGTAACTTCACCGTAAGACCATTTTAAAATTCTTTCAGGTGAGGCGATACTAATCTGTATATAATCAAAGTAATCAATACTTGTTGACATTTATTATTTCTCCTTTATATACTTTGGCGAAATGTGGAAGTTTTCTTCCACATTTCGCTATTAATTATTTACTAATCACCAAATGTTGTTGGTGTTTCAAAGAAGTTGATATTTAACAATTCTGAGTCAATATCTGATAATGTGCGTTTTGGAGCAGCTTTTCTTAAGTCGTCCATATCGCTCATTAAGTCAACTTCAACACCGTCTTTCTTAGCAACTGTGATGTCCAAACCGATACTTTGTAATTCTCTTACAAGTACTTTGAATGATTCTGGAATACCAGGTCTTGGAATGTTATCACCTTTAACGATTGATTCGTAAGCTCTGTTACGTCCGTTAACATCATCTGATTTGATTGTAAGCATTTCTTGAAGTGTGTATGCTGCACCGTAAGCTTCAAGAGCCCAAACTTCCATTTCACCAAATCTTTGACCACCGAATTGAGCCTTACCACCTAAAGGTTGTTGTGTTACTAATGAGTAAGGACCAGTTGAACGAGCGTGAATCTTATCATCAACTAAGTGGACAAGTTTCAATATATATGTTAAACCAACTGCAACTGGTTCATCGAATGGTTCACCAGTTCTACCGTCGATTAAACGAACTTTACCGTCTTCGCCAACCCAATCGCAACCTGATTCTTTAATACCTTTTAGTAATTCAGCTTTAGTTGCAATTTCTGATTGGTTTTCGCCATATCTTTCATCAAAAGATGGAGCTTCGTAGTAGTTACCTGTTAAGTATGCTGCTAAACCTAATAAGTGTTCGTAAGTTTGACCTACGTTCATACGTGAAGGAACACCTAGTGGGTTCAATACAACATCGATTGGTGTACCGTCTGGTAAGAATGGCATATCTTCTTTTGGAAGAATTCTTGATACGATACCTTTGTTACCGTGACGACCTGAAAGTTTATCACCTACAGATACTTTACGTTTTTGAGCGATGTAAACTCTAATAACTGTATTTGCACCTGGTGGTAATTCATCACCTTTTTCTCTGTCAAATACTTTAACATCAAGAACTCTACCGCCTTCGCCGTGAGGAACTCTTAATGAATTATCTTTTACATCTCTTGCTTTTTCAGCGAAGATTGCTCTTAATAATTTTTCTTCAGGTGGGTGTTCAGATTCACCTTTTGGTGTAACTTTACCTACAAGAATATCATCTGCATAAACTCTTGCACCGATACGAACGATACCACGTTCATCCAAGTGTCTTAAAGCATCTTCAGAAACGTTTGGAATTTCACGAGTAATTTCTTCTGGTCCAAGTTTTGTTTGTCTTGCATCTATTTCTAATTTTTCAATGTGAACTGATGTGAAAATATCATCGTGAACGCATCTTTCTGAAAGTAAGATAGCATCCTCGAAGTTATATCCTTCCCAAGGCATATATGCTACTAAAACATTTTTACCTAATGAAAGCTCACCACCACATGTTGAAGCACCATCTGCAAGTACATCACCAACGTGAACTTTATCACCCTCTTTAACGATAGGTTTTTGGTTAATACATGTATCTTGGTTACTTCTTACATATTTCATTAATTGATATAAGTGAGGTTTATTGTCCATATCTCTAACAATAATTTCTTCACCTACAACTCTTTCTACAGTACCGTCACAGTCGCAAACGATAACCATACCTGAGTCTTTAGCAACTCTCTTTTCCATACCTGTACCAACAACTGGTCTTTGAGTAATTAAAAGAGGTACTGATTGACGTTGCATGTTAGAACCCATCAATGCACGGTTGGCATCATCGTGTTCAATGAATGGAATCATTGATGTCGCAACTGAGATAATTTGAATTGGGCAAACACCCACAAAGTCAACTTTTGAAGATTCGCACATAATGAACTCTGAACGATAACGAGCAGGAACATTTGCATCTTTAAATCTTCTATCTTCTGTTAATTTAACGTCAGCTGGAGCACAACGATAGTTTTCGTCTTCGTCAGCTGTCATATAAACTACTTCATCTGTTACAACGCCGTCTTTTACAACGAAGAATGGTGATTCGATAAAACCATAATCGTTAACACGAGCGTGTGTAGCTAATGAACCAATCAAACCTGCGTTAGGTCCTTCAGGTGTTTCAATTGGACAAATACGACCGTAGTGAGATGGGTGGATGTCACGAACTGCGAAACCAGCTCTTTCTCTTTGTAAACCGCCAGGTCCTAATGCTGAAATACGTCTTTTGTGAGTCAACTCAGCAAGTGGGTTAATTTGGTCCATGAATTGTGATAACTGAGAACTACCAAAGAATTCTTTCAAAGAAGCAACTAATGGTTTAGTGTTCAATAAGTTCAATGGAGTAAGAGTTTCACTATCTTGAAGTGTCATTCTTTCTTTAACGATACGTTCAATACGGCTTAAACCAACTCTGAATTGGTTTTGTAACAATTCACCAACTGAACGAATACGTCTATTACCTAAATGGTCAATATCATCAACTGTACCTTCATCATAAGTTAAGTTAATTAAGTATTCGATAGATTGAACAATATCAGTAATAGTCAATGTTCTTTGAGAAGCATGAATATTCAAGTTCAATTTTTTGTTTAATTTGTAACGACCTACACGACCAATATCGTATTTCTTTTCATCGAAGAAACGAGCTTCGATAATTTGACGACCACCTTGAGCAGATGCAGGATCACCAGGTCTTAGTTTTTTGTATACATCAATTAAAGCATCTTCTGTTGTTTCAGTTGTATCTTTTTCTAATGTTTTCTTTAAGAATTCAAAGTGAGTGAAAGATGCTTCCATTTCAGCTACTGACAAGCCCATAGCCTTCAATAATGTAGTAGCTAAGATTTTTCTGTTTTTATCGATTTTAACGTAAATTAAATCGTTAGAATCTGTTTCAATCTTGATCCAAGCACCTCTGTTTGGAATGATTGTAGCATTGTATAAACGTTTACCAGTTGGTGAAACATCACGTTTGAAGTAAACACCAGGTGAACGAACGATTTGAGAAACGATAACACGTTCTGCACCGTTAACAATAAAAGTACCTTTATCAGTCATAGTAGGAATATCACCGATATATACTTCTTGTTCTTTAATTTCACCAGAATCACGGTTAACTAATCTAACCATTACACGTAATTGTTTTGCGTAAGTAGTATCGTGAATTCTAGCTTCTTCGATAGAATACTTAGCATTATCAAATGTATAATTTGGTAAAAAGTGTAATTCTAAACGACCAGTATAGTCTTTGATTGGTGAAAAAGAAAGTAATTCTTCTTTTAAACCTTCTGTTAAAAACCATTCAAATGATTTTTTTTGCACCTCAATAAGGTCAGGTAAATCGTCCAATCTGGTACTTGGAATACCCATTGGAGTTACTCTTTCTGCGAATTTTGTCGACATTCTATAAACCTCGCTTCTTGTATTATTCATATTGTGTACGTACTAAAAAATTTATAAAACTTAACATTTCTGTTATAGCCTATAAGAACATGTATTTTAATGTTACTACGACAATATAAATAGTCAAGAAATCATGTAAAAATTACACTAAAAAATTGTTACAAAATTTTACAATTAAAAACTGTCATGTTAAAACTCGCAATATAATTAGCTTTGACTGTCAAGTGGGGTTTAGAAAGTTTATAACTTACGGATATTCTTCCATGTCATTGCTAATATTGTCATGCTGAACTCGTTTCAGCATCTTACCAGCTTGGAATAGATAAATTAAATGATACTCTCAAATAAATCTTTCATTTCTGGATTAAATTCTTTTATCAAATTTATCTTCCATCGTCTATGCCAACGTTTTAATTGTTTTTCTCTGTTTAATGCAGTTTCTACATCTTCTGTTTGTTCATAATATATTAATCTATCTACGTTATATTTTTCTGTAAAACCCTCTACTATTTTATTCTTGTGTTCCCATATACGTTTTTGAAGATTACTTGTTACTCCAATATAAAATGTTGTTTCTTCAAAATTGGTTAAAATATATACAAAATAAGATTTTTTCATAGATTAATTATAGCATACTACGTTGGTAAGATTCTGTGGAGAAACCAGACATTTTTCACGAAATCATAGATTTCTGAAAAAGCAGTCAAACAAGTTCAGAATGACACAAAAGGTATGGCGAAGTTTGAGATAAATATTCTACCCACCACTCAATATTTTTACAATGTTCTATTAATTTATATAATATGTTATAATAATTAAGATTATGAACGAGATATTATCAATATTTAGAAATAAAAAAGCCTTTACCATTGCAGAAATGACAGTTGTACTATTAATCTTGTCATTAGTAATGGCAGCTATTTTACCTGTCACAACAAACAAAAAAACTAGTGGTGGCAGTTCAGGTTCTGGTGGAGGAGGACTTTGGAAATTAGCTAGAAACAATACCGACATTTGGTTTGCATCTCCAGCCTCTACACAAAGTGCCATGCTTGGTACTTCAGTAACTCCTGATGCACAAGGATTAGCAAGACTATATATCAATATTCCTAACAGTAATACTCGTTCTCAAATCGGAATGATGTATAACAACACAACTGTTGGTTACATTAGATTTAAAAACAATAATAACATGGGCTTTGGCATGAATGCGGTACAAAACAGTACTGGTTCAAACAACTTTGGTGCTGGCTATAATGTAATGACAGGGAGCGTGTCAGGTTCATACAATACAGGTATTGGATACGAAGCACTTACTTCTGCAACATCAGCAAATCACAATGTCTCTATTGGGTATAAAACCTTAAGAGCAAACACTACTGGTAGTCACAATATTGCTCTTTCTCAAGAAGCTTTAACCGCTAATACTACGGGGGTTCAAAATGTAGCTTTAGGTTTATACGGATTAAAGACAAATAGCACAGGTTCTAACAATGTTGCAGTAGGTCACAATAGCCTTTATAGTAATACCGCAAGTGGAAATATTGGTATAGGTGAACATTCTCTGTACGCAACTTCAAGTGGTTCAAACAATATTGCGATAGGACAAGTAGCAGGGTATGCAAATACTACTGGAGGTTCAAATGTAGCCATTGGCTATCAATCTCTTAGAAACAAACAAACAGGGAATAATAATGTAGCTATTGGAACAGAACCTCTTATTACAAATGGAAATGGTTCAAACAATGTCGGTGTTGGCTACCGTTCATTATATTTAGATACGACTGGTAGTTATAATTCTTTTGTCGGTTTTCAAGCTGGTTACAACGTAACCTCTGGTACTGCAAATACTGGTATTGGTCAAGGTGCAGTAGATGGAGTACAAACAGGCTCTAATAATACTGGAGTAGGCTACAAAGCTTGTAGTTCAGTTTCTGGTAGCAACAAAACTTGTTTAGGTACATCTTCTGGATATTCAAATTTGCCTGCTGGTTTTACTTTCAACAATACCACTGCAGAAACAATTGTTGGTTCAGGTGCAGGAAATATTTTCTTACATGCCGGTAATGTTTATGTGAGAAGTGGCAATACAATTAACACAGGTTCTAAACTTACTGTTAACGGCAATACTGAAACAACAACAAATTTAACCGTTGGTACTTATGCAAATGTGGGAACATATCTTCATACGGGTAGTTATGTTAATGCTACAACAACCGTAACAGCAGGTACTTCAGCTTATTCAAACTGGACTTACACAAATTATATTAGACAAAGAACTGGTGCAAATTATTCTACAGAAATTTGGGGTACATTCACAGGTACGTATAACACAATTTCTGATAAAAGACTTAAAAATATTGAGGGTTTTGCAAATACAGGTTTGAACGAAATCAAAAAACTTGACGTATATAAATTTACATATAAGACAGAGCCAAAGGTAGAAAGAGTTGGTCTTATTGCACAAGACGTTGAAAAAGTTCTACCTTATGCAGTTACTAAAAATGAAGAAGGTTACTTAGTTCTTCGTCAAGACAATATTTTATTCACAATGTTCAATGCTATTAAAGACTTAGACAAAATGTTTGAAAATCTAAAAACAAAAGTTCAAGATTATATCATCCGTTTGAACCGTGCAGAAGATAGAATTCATGCTTTAATAGAAGTGAACAAACAATTATCAAAAAGAGTAGACACTTTGGAAAAACGTGTTGACGCTTTAGAAAAAGGCATAAAAGTTTTAGAAAAAAATCAATGTAAATGCAAATAGAAAGGTAAATAAAATGAGCGAAAAAAGAATTATTATTGGTTGCGACCATGGTGGTTTAAATTTAAAAAATAAAGTTGTAGAACATTTAAAAGAAATTGGATACGAAGTAGAAGATGTTGGAACATACACACCAGATTCTGTTGATTATCCAATCTACGCTAAAAAAGTTGCACATGCAGTAGCAGACGGCAAATATGAAAAAGGTATCATTATTTGCGGTACTGGTATTGGTGTTTCAATCGTAGCTAACAAAGTTAAAGGTATCAGAGCCTCACTTTGCGGAGATACTTTCTCAGCAAGAGCAACTCGTCAACACAACAATTCAAACATTCTTTGCATGGGCGAAAGAGTTATTGGTGCTGGCTTAGCACTTGATATTGTTGATATTTGGTTAACAACTGAATACGAGGGTGGTCGTCACCAAAGAAGAATTGATATGATGGAGGACTAATGGTAGAAGAAATTTCAACTGAAAAATTTGCCTCTGTTGTAGCAAGGGTTTTAGACGATAGATTAGCAAAAAATATTGTAATTCTTAATATTAGTAAAGTTTCATCACTTGCAGACTTTTTTGTAATCGCATCAGGTGATTCTCCAACACAAGTAAAAGCGATGACAGAAACTTTACAAGACAGAATTAAAACTCTTTTCAAACGTCTTCCAAAAGGTGTTGAAAGAGATATGAAAAATCGCTGGAATTTAGTTGATTACGGTGATGTAATCGTTCATATTCTTCATAGAGAAGAACGTGAAAATTACATGATTGAAAAATTTTGGAATCACGCATACAGTATTCCTGAAGAAAAATGGAAAGAGGCTTCTGAAGAATATTCTGAATACAAAGAAAACGTGTAAACAATTTGCGAAAATAAGATTAATAAGGTAAAATTTAGATATGGTAGATGCAAGCGAAATAAAAAAACAAATTGACGAAACAATTATGAAAATGGCTATGGAACCAACAAATCCTGACCATTACCATGCTTTGGCAAACCTTTATGCTTTGGATAACAACTTTGATAAAGTTGCATCTGTTTATGAAAGTTTGTTGAGTATTAAACCTGATGACGTCAATGCACTTTTAAATTTGGGTAGTATTTATTTTTATAGCAAGGATTTTAGAAAAGCTTTAAAATACTACAACAAAGCTATGGATAAAAACCCTACAAACTACCTTGTATACTACAATTTGGGTAATGCTTATGCAGAACTTAAAAACTTCTCTAAAGCTCTTAGATTTTATAATCGTGCATTAGATTTTAATACAAAATCTCCTGATATTTATAATGCAATCGCTATGCTTTATCACGATTTTGAAGATTATGTTGAGGCAAAAGCTTATTATGAAAAAGCTCTTTCTATCGATCCAAACAACTTAACTGCTAACGTTGATTTAGGTAACGTAAACTTCAAATTATATGATTATGAAACAGCTTTATACCATTATTTAAAAGTTTATGAACTTGCCCCTGATAACAAAACAGTTACTATTTGTATTGCAAATACATATTCTCTATTGAAAAACAAAGAAAAAACAGATGAATTCTTTGATATTTCACTAAAATTACCAGGAGATAACTACAAAACATACATTTGTTATGCAATTGCAAAATCAGATTTCAAAGATTTTGACGGTGCAATCAAAACATACGAAGAGGCTATCGAATATAATCCAAAAGAAAAAAATGCATATATTCTTTTAGGTAACTTGTATTCAAATCTTGGTAGATACCACGACGCAATAGAATCTTATGAAAAAGCTCTTGAACTAAACGAATACGACACAAGTACAAGAGTATTACTTGCAAATACTTATTATATGGATGAAGAAATCGAAAAAGCTTTAAGTTCTTATAGATATGTTTCTAACTTAGAACCTGAAAACGATGAATATAAGCTTGTTTACATTAACTTGTTAGAGGATTATATCATTGAACACAGAGCAGGAGAATTATTAGAAAATGTATAATAACACTTACAGATTAAATCCTAATAAACCTTATTTTATGGAAAAATTGGTTTCTGCCCTAAGTTATCTAACTATGGGCTTTGTTGGATTTATTTATTTAATAATTATTGTTCTTACAAAAAGAACTCTTAAACCTTTTTTGAAATATCATATTTTTCAATCAATTTTTATTTCAATCGCTTATTATTTATTAACTATTTTCATTGGATTAGTTTGTAATATTTTATTATTTATCCCAATTATCAACAAACTTACGACTATGATTTTGTATTATTTAAATATTAACATCATTTTCGGATGTTCAATTATTGGTTTATGCGTATATGCAGTTTTATTCTATTTGGTAATAACCTCTTTCCAAGGAAAATATTCTTATATTCCTTGGGTTTCAGACATTATTAAAATGAATGTGAGATAATGACTTATGAAATTTGATACTATTTGTGTGCAAGGTTCTCATACCCCTGCAGAAAACAGAAACACTCCACCTGTACCAATTTATCAAACTACAGCATTTAGTTTTGATACTGTACAATATGCAGCTGACTTGTTTGATTTGAAAGCTAGTGGAGATATTTATACAAGACTTTCAAACCCAACAACACGAGTACTTGAAGAAAGACTTACAGCTATTGAGGGCGGTGTTGGAGCATTGTGTGTATCTTCAGGTCAATCAGCATCTACTATCGCACTTTTAAACATTTTAAAAGCAGGTGATGAAGTTGTTGCATCAACAAATATGTATGGCGGAACAATTAATTTGATTAACGTTACGCTTCAAAAAATGGGAATTATTGTTCATCTTGTTTCATCTGATAAGGCGGAAGATTTTGAAAAACATATTAACGAAAAGACAAAATGTATTTTTGCAGAAGTTTTAAATAACCCATCTTTAAGCGTTTTAGATATTGAAGCTTTGGCAAACATAGCTCACAAACACGGTTTGCCATTAATTGTTGATAACACTATTCCAAGCCCATATCTTTGTCAACCAATAAAATTTGGTGCAGATATTGTTGTACATTCTTTGACTAAATATATTTGTGGTCATGGAACTTGCATGGGCGGAGTTATCGTAGATAGCGGTAATTTTGATTGGACAAAATCAGGTAAATTCCCAGAATTAACAGAACCTGACGAAAGTTATCATGGCATAAAATATGTCGAAAGCTTTGGCAAAATGGCTTATATTGTGAAAGCAAGAGCACAAATGATTAGAGATTTGGGTTGCTGCTTGAGTCCATTCAATTCATTTATGATTATGCAAGGACTTGAAACACTTTCCCTTAGAATGGAAAGAGTTTCTTCAACTGCTCTAAAAGTTGCTAAGTATTTGCAAAATCATAAAAATGTAATATGGGTTAAATACCCTAAACTTGAGGGGGATAAATATTTCGAATTAGCAGAAAAATATTTACCAAAAGGGGCATCTTCTATCATAAGCTTTGGTATTAAAGGCGGAAGAGAAGCTGGTACAAAATTCATTGAAAATGTTAAATTACTAATCCATGCAACAAATATTGGTGATAGTCGCTCTATTATTACATATCCTGCACTTACAACTCATAGACAATTAACAGCAGAACAAATGCAAGAATGTGGCATTGGCGAAGACTTTATGAGATTGTCTGTCGGACTTGAAGATGTAGATGATATTATTGCAGACTTGGATAATGCGTTAGATTTCTAACACTTGCACAAGCATATAAAGTACGTTATAATAGAAATACAAACAAGTGGCTTTTAGCGAAAGCTAAAATTTTACACCACAGGTTTCAGTAATTATGAAACTAGCGTTACGACGGCAATCAACAACGCTAGTTTCTCTTTGTTAAAAAGAACTGCTATTATATAAAATATAACGACTAGCGTTTTAATTGTTGTCATAAGCAACACCTCCAATCTCGATGTAAGTTGCATCGTTTTTGAATAATGTATGGTGTCCACTTGTTGTATTAATTTTTTATTGTGCAAATATATATAAAAGTATACTTATACATACTTTATAAAACATGATTCGTTTATAGTATTTTTTATACTTGCTATTCAAATTGTTAATTAATTATAAAGTTTTGTTTCTTTTTTAAAAAATGCCCTTATATTATATATAAGGAGATAAATGTTTTATGATTAATTTTGATAGACTTACTAATTATTCACAAGAAATAATTTCTTCAGCTAGTGCTGAAATGAATTCTCACAAAAATTCTCAAATCGAACCAGAACACATTTTACTTGCTATGGTTAAGGATAATGGAATTTCAAGAGATTATTTAAATGAACTAAAACTTATTAATGAAAATTTTGTTGGAGCACTTTCAACTATGGTTGCAAACTTTCCAACACTATCAAATATGACAAATGTGCAGAAATTATTTCTATCATCTGATACTGAAAAGTTGTTAGACATTGCTGATGCAACTTGTACAGAAATGAAGGATGATTTTGTATCTATTGAACATATTTTACTTGCTATGACGAAACTTGAGGGTTCAAATATACAAAGACTTTTAAGTAATCATAGAGTAAACACATCAGCTGTTTTAAACGCAATGAAAAAAATAAGAGGTAATAAAAAAGTGGACAACAAAAACGCAGAAGAAAACATGAAAGCTCTTGAAAAATATTCAACAGACTTAACTGAACGAGCAAGAAAAGGTAAATTAGACCCTGTAATTGGTCGTGATGAAGAAGTTAGAAGAATTATACAAGTTTTAAATAGACGTACTAAAAATAACCCCGTTTTAATAGGTGAACCTGGTGTTGGTAAAACTGCCATCATCGAGGGTTTAGCTCAACGTATTGTTAGAGGCGATGTTCCAGAAAGCCTTAAAAATGTAAAATTAATTTCACTTGATTTAGGTGCTTTGGTTGCTGGTGCTAAATTTAGAGGTGAATTCGAAGAAAGATTAAAAGCTGTATTAAAAGAAGTTGAAGATTCAAACGGTGAAATTGTAATGTTTATCGATGAACTTCATACAGTAGTTGGTGCAGGTGCAACTGAGGGTTCTATGGATGCCGGTAACTTGTTAAAACCAATGTTAGCAAGAGGTGTTTTAAGAACTATTGGTGCTACAACTATTAATGAATACAGAAAATATATTGAAAAAGACCCAGCTTTAGAAAGAAGATTTCAACCAGTAATGGTTGATGAACCATCTGTTGAAGATACTATCAGTATCCTAAGAGGTTTAAAAGAAAAATACGAAGTTCACCACGGAGTTCGTATTCTTGATAGTGCTTTAATTCAAGCTGCAAAACTTTCTGATAGATATATTACAGATAGATTTTTACCTGATAAAGCTATCGATCTAATTGATGAAGCTGCATCTTCATTAAGAATTGAAATTGACTCTATGCCAGAAGAAATTGATATTATGGCAAGACAAAAAGTTCAATTAGAAATTGAAAGAGAGGCCTTAAAGAAAGAAGAATCAAATCCTGATTGCGAAAGAAAAATCCTTGAAATTTCTCAAGAAATTTCTGACTTGGAATCAAAAATCTCTGTTTTAAAAGAACAATGGAACAAAGAAAAAGCTACAATCCAAGGTGAAGCTTCTATTAAGGAAGAAATCGAAAAAGTAAAAATCGAAATTGAAAAAGCTGAAAGAAATACAGATTTGCAAAAAGCTGCCGAATTAAAATACGGCAAATTAATGGAATTACAAAAGAAACTTGAAGAAGTTCAAGGTGCAGACAAAAAAGATAATAAATTACTAAAAGAAGAAATCGATGGAGATGATATTGCAGAAGTTGTAAGTAAATGGACTGGAGTTCCAGTTTCTAAATTAGTTGAAAGCGAAATGCAAAAATTAATCTCAATGGAAGATGTACTTCATAAACGATTAATCGGTCAAGACGAAGCTGTAAACACAGTTTCTGATGCTATTCGTCGTGCCAGATCAGGATTAAAAGATCCAAAAAGACCAATTGGTACATTTATTTTCTTAGGTCCAACTGGTGTTGGTAAAACAGAACTTGCAAAATCTTTGGCAGAATTTATGTTTAACGATGAAGACGCAATCGTAAGAATTGATATGTCTGAATATATGGAAAAACATAACGTTGCTAGATTAGTCGGAGCTCCTCCAGGATACGTTGGATACGATGAAGGTGGTCAACTTACAGAAGCTGTAAGAAGAAAACCTTATTCAGTTGTACTTTTTGATGAAATCGAAAAAGCTCATCCTGATGTCTTCAACATCATGTTACAAATCTTTGATGATGGACGTTTGACAGATTCTAAAGGTAGAACTGTTGATTTCAAAAATACACTTATCATCATGACAAGTAACATCGGTAGTGACGTTATCTTGGAAGATTCTATAAGCGGAAACTTTAGTGACACTAAAGAAAAAGTTATGAATATCATGAAAGATAGATTCAAACCAGAATTTTTAAACCGTGTTGATGAAACAATCTTCTTCAAAGGTTTGACATTGGATAACTTGAAACAAATCGTTGATATTCAAATGGAATCACTAGGCAAACGACTAGGTGAACAAGAAATTAAGCTTGAAGTTACACCTGATGCAAAAGAATTGCTTGCAACTCAAGGTTACAATCCAATTTACGGTGCAAGACCATTGAAACGTACAATTAGACAAATGGTTGAAAACCCATTGGCTAAATTAATCTTGGCACAAAAATTCATTAAGGGTGATACTTTAATAATTGACGCTAAAGACGATACAATCATGTTTAGCAGAAAAGATGCCTAATCAATTGTGCAAAACTTAAAGAGGGGCGAAGCCTAAAGGCTTCGCCCCTCTTTGTTTTAATACCATAATTTATATTGCAAGATTATTGCTATACTTAGAAAAATTGAAAAATACATTTGCAAATTTCTTGCCTGATACATTCTAAATCTAAACCCTGCAATTTCTGTATTTTTTATTTCGTCCCAATTTTCAAAAGGTTTATTCCAAAATCTTTTGTGAGGAATTGAATTTTTATCCTTGTTAAATAATGACATTGAGTTTATTAATTCTACAGCAAGAGGAGTGGTTAAAAGTGCTATTATATAAAAAGCTGAGAAAAAGCCTGAAAATACATTATAAATTAATAATCCATAACCTATTCCATAAATTATTCCAAATCCAGCAAGAGCATTTTCTTTGCTACCAAATCTTTGGCAAAGAGTAGGTTTATGAGAAGCTTTATCACCATCAAAATCCAAAAGAGCATTCGTATAAAGTAATCCGATAGTAAACATTACGTGGATAATACTTAAAAGAAAAACATCCTGACTAAAAGATTGAGTCATAACCCAATAAACACCACCAAAAAGAATTGGACCAAAAACAATACCAACAGCTAATTCACCAAGTCCTGAACTTGACCATTTTGCGTAAGTTAAAACAAAAATTCCACCTAGAATTGCAAATATTATTACAGGAAAACCTGTATTTAAAAATAGGTAAAACCCAATAATGACAGCTATTGCACAATATATGCAAACGACATTAAAAACCTCGTCTAAAGTTGCTTTTCCCTCTAAAATGTATCGACATTTTGATTTTGTTTGTTTATGAAGAGTACCTTTTTTAGTTAAAACCTTGTAATCCACATAATCATCAAAAAGATTTGTAGCAAGTTGACCACAACAAATACCAATAAGAGCTAAAATACCATTTAGAATATTTCCGCCATGAAAAAAGGCAAAGGTAAAAACTACAAGCCACGAAAAAACTGACATAGGAATAGTAAACAGTCTTGAGTTTTCTAACCAAAACCAAATTTTTGAAAACATTTTAGTCATTCAAAATACCTTCAATACCTTTAACTTCTTCGTAAGAAGCTCCTGCTTCTAAAAGTTCTTCAGAAGATAAGCCGAAAAGTGTTATCAAATCCTCATCAACATCATGTTTTTTTAGAGATTTAACAGCTTTTTTTATGGCTTCTTCTCTTGATAAAGTTTCAAATTGGTTGTTGCGACCTTTATTCATTCCACGTTTAAAAGCTTTACCCATTAATAGCTCCTAAAGCTAATAAACCTGCACCAATCATGCCTGCATAATTGCCAGCAGTAGCTTTTAAAACTTTTGTTGGTTGAACAATAATTTCCTCGTTAGTTTTTTGTTCAAGATAATCAGTATCAACAAATTGAGCCATAGAACCTGATAATACAATACAATCAGGGTCAAATAAATCAGTCAATCCGATTAGTCCAGCTAGAATATGGTCTTGCCAAGTGTTGAAAATGTCTGTCATTAATTTGTCGCCTTTTTGCATTCCTTCAACAATGTCATAAGTTGTTATATCAGGATTTTTAGACATTTCTTCACCTGTTTTTTTCAAACCTGTACCTGAGGCATAAGCTTCAAAACAGTCGTAAGCACCGCAAGTACATTTTCTACGTTTGTCAGGATACATTTTAAAATGCATTTCTCCAGCAGCACCTGATTTACCTTTGAACAATTTATTGTTCAAGATAATTCCGCCACCAACACCTGTACCAAGTGTAATCATAATAGCGTTTGGCATACCTTTTGATGCACCAATTTCGTGTTCTGCCCAAGCGGCACAGTTTGCATCATTTTCTACGTAAACTCTTTTTTTAGAAGATAAAGATTGAAAATCAAAATCACTATAACCTTTTACAAGATTACCTGTTGAACTGTTTATTCTTGTGCAATCAAGATTTACCGCACCGGCTGTTGAGAACGCAATTACATCAACCTCATCTTCGTGTTTTGCAATTATTTCTCTAAAAATTTCTTCTATCTTTTTCAAGTCATAAGGCGTTGAATATTTTTCAATATCAGCAACAATATTACCTTTTTCATCAACTAAGGTAGCATAAATTTTTGTGCCACCAACATCAATCGCAAGTGCTTTCATTTTTCCTCTATTCTTATCTTTGTATAAATCTTTTTGTAATTAATTGTGGTCTTGTAATTGCAGAACCGATTACAACACAATGAGCTCCTATTTCAAAAGCTTTTGTTACTTCTTCAGGTTTCCAAATTCTTCCCTCTAAAACAACTGGTTTTGATGTCTTTTTAACAAGATTTTCTAATAATTCAAAATCTGGTTCATTATTTTTTAGTGGAGAATATTGAGTATAGCCTGACAATGTTGTCGATAAAATATCAACACCCATTTTTTCACAAGCCAAACCCTCATCAAGTGTTGAAATATCTGCCATAGATATTCTGTTTTGAGTTTTTATAAACTTGATAATCTCTTCTACTGTACAATTTGGTCTTTTTCTCAAAGTTCCATCAAATGCAATAACATCAGCTCCAGCTCTAACAAGTTCTTTAACCTCTTTAAGAGTTGGCGTTATATAAACTATTTCTTGCCAATTTGCTGGAATAGAATCAGGTTTTGTTAAACCAATTACTGGAACATCAGTAAGTTTTTTCGCATTTTTTACATCTCTTGCACCAGCTACTCTAAGTCCGCCAGCACCACCTTTTAAAACTGATTGCATCATCGCAATCATACATTCTTCCTTATATAAAGGCTCATTTGGCATGGCTTGAACTGAAACTACTACTTTGTTTTTTAATTTATCTATAATATTCATATTTCTATTATACCTTATAACAAAAATTTTTGTTATATTTTTAAAAATAATATTTTGATATATAATACAAGAAAAAGAGGAAATTTTTATATGAAAAAAACATTAGTAAAATACCCATTCTTGACACAAGATGTAGAAGTTTACGAACAAGATAATGGACACAAAATTGTTTTAGCACACAAAGAGGGCGGATTAGTAAATATCAGTTCTTGGGTTAAAACAGGTTCTATTAACGAAAATGATGAAAACAATGGTATTTCGCATTTTCTTGAACACTTAATGTTCAAAGGCACACATAAACATAAAGCTGGTGATTTTGATAGAATTCTTGAAGCAAAAGGTGCGATTGTAAATGCTGCAACTTGGAAAGATTATACTTTTTACTATGTAACTTTACCAAAAGGTATTGGTAATAAAGATTTTTATGAAGCTATCGAACTTCACGCAGATATGATGATTGACCCAACTCTTCCACCAGAAGAAATTGGTGCAGAATTTGATTTGAATGATAAAAACGTAAAAGATAAACGTGAAAGACACGTTGTTATTGAAGAAATCAGAATGAGAGAAGACCAACCTTGGACAAAGGTTTATAATACAGTAAATCATAATATGTACACATCTCACCCATACAAAAGAGATGTAATCGGAACAGCTCAAATTATTTCACAAGTTCCTCAATCTGCTATTATGAATTACTACAAAACTCATTACACACCAAACAATATCACAACAATAATTGTTGGTGAATTTGACCACGAGGAAATTTTAAATAAGGTTATCAAGGAATTTGACTGGAAAGGTAGAGAAAATTACCAAAACCCAACTTACGAAATTGACAAACCTACTCAACATACAAAATATATTGAAAATACAGCTCATATTAACTCAGCATTTTTGATGTTTGGGTATCTTGGACCTGTTGCAAAAGATTTGAAAAACACAATTATGCTTGATATGTTAGCAATAATTTTAGGTGATGGTTCAAGTTGCAGATTAAACCAAAATTTAATCGAAAAACCTAAAAATCCTATTTTTAATATGATTAACGCAGAACATTATATCTTCAAAGATGGCACAAACTTCTTTGTACAAGGTAATTTTAAACCTGAAAAGAAAGAAGAGGCTTTAAAAGAAGTTAAAGCTGAACTAGAAAAAATTAAAGAAGATATAACAGAAGCTGAATTTAAAAAAGCTGTTAAAAAGACTAAATCTAAATTTGCTTATAACGCTGAAACAGTTTCTGAAATCGGCGAAAACATTGGATACTATATGACAGTATGCGATGATTTGGCACTTGTTTCAGACTACTTAGATGTTTTAGAACACATCACTATCGAAGATTTGAAAGATTGTGCAAAAAGATATTTAAATATTGATAATGCAACAATTTCGGTGCTACTTCCAGAGCGTGAGTAGAGTTTTAAGATAATAAATATTGTAGGTTGGGGTTTCTACCCCAACAAGAAAATGATATAAAAAGAGGGCGAGGTTTTGAAAAACCTCGCCCTCTTTTTAATTAAAAATTTTTAGTTTTCTTCAATAATATCAACAATCAAATCACCGTAATTATTAACGTGACCTGTTGTTTCTTCTAGTGAATATTTGAAGTTTGGATCTTTTGCCAATTCTTCTTCAATTCTTTTATCAGCTTCGTCCAAATCCTTGTAATCACCTAATAAAACTTTTGCATCATAAACATTTTTTTCTTTTTTATAAACGTGATACATCTCGCACCCCTTTTCTTTTTTCTGTAATTATATTTTATACTAAAAAAACCATTTTGATAAAAATTTAACTTTTAATTAATAAAATTCTTGATGTAAAATAAAAATATGGAAAAAGAATTAGCCGAAATAAGAGAAAAATGTTTAAAATGTGAAAAATGTCCCTTGGCAAAAACTCGCACAAATATTGTTTTTTCAGATGGAAAAGCAAATCATAAGCTTATGCTAATCGGTGAAGCCCCTGGATATTGGGAAGATGTGAAAGGAAAGCCTTTTGTTGGAAAAGCTGGTCAACTTTTGGATAAAATCTTTGCATGCGTAGGACTTTCACGAGAAAAAGATGTTTATATATGTAATACAATAAAATGCAGACCACCTGAAAATAGAAATCCTTTGCCGGAAGAAAAAGAAGCTTGCAGAGAATATTTGGATGAGCAGATTAGAATTATTAATCCAAAAATCATGCTACTTTGTGGTGGCGTTGCTGTTCAATCTATTCTTGGAAATGTTGGTGGTATAACAAGAGTTAGAGGCAAGTGGTTTGATGGTAAAAATTATGGTTTTGAAAATACAAAAATTATGCCAATCTTCCACCCATCGTATCTTTTGAGAAATGATTCACGTGAAAAAGGAAGTCCTAAATGGCTTATGTGGCAAGATATTAAAGAAATAAAACGTGAATACGATAAACTTATTTAATATTTTATCTATCGGATTAAAAATACTAAGCTTTATGTATAATTAAAAATGTTTTGCATAAAAAATAACATTTAATCTTTGTACCATGGTTTAAAATGTTCTATTTCTTCCAATAATTCATTATAATTTCCTTTAAATTGCAAACATCTATCATCAATATATAACCAGCAAAGATCTTTTTTATCTGTAATATCAATGATATATTTATCTAAATTGTTTTCTATCAACCATTTAGCAGTTAGTAATTTATTTCTTGTTGTAAAAATTTTAATATCATAATTTTTTGATAAGGTTTTCAAAAATTTATTCACACCTTTTAATGTAGATGGAATAAAATCTTCTATAAAATATCCTTGATAAGTATTTAATACCCCATCTAAATCTATTAAAATTATTTTTTTATAATACATAATTTTTCCTTAAATTAGAATTAAAAGCTATATATTATATATAATAGTATATGAAATATAGTATATCAAGGATAAATTAATTTTATAATATTTTGTATCATGAAATCATGAATAAAGAACAAATTTTGAATAAAATATCTGAGAATATACGTATTGAAAGATTAAAAAAGAGATATTCACAAGAAAAACTTTCTGATATGGCAGATATTACACAAAAATACTTAAATTATATTGAAAATAAAAAAGCAAATCCAAGTATTGTTGTGGTAGTAAAAATTTGTAATGCTTTAGAAATAACATTAAATGATTTATTAAAATAATAATATGTCATGCTGAACTTGTTTCAGCATCTTACAATCTAGGAATAGTTAAATAAAAACGGTACTTTCAAAAATTTTTAGTTATTATTTTTTAAATATATTTTTATAAAATCTGTTTAATCTCAGGATATTTTTAGTATACAAGGCTGGAGAGATGCTGAAACAAGTTCAGCATGACACAAAAGGTATGGTAAAATTGCCATTTTTTTAAAGTATTTTTCTATTCGCAATAAAAAAAAGAGTCCGAAGACTCTTTTTAAAAAACGCGCGAGGCAAGATTCGAACTCGCGACCTTTTGGTTCGTAGCCAAACGCTCTATCCAACTGGGCTACTCGCGCATTTATTCTGTTTTTCGCTTTCTTCCAGTTGGATAGAGCTATTAATTTAACTCTGTTAAACTTTTACTCTAGTCTTTGCCAAATCGTAAAAAATTTAATGGCTCAACTGGGCTACTCACGTATTATTTGAACTTTATTTGACAAGACTCTTGTCTCATCAACAATATTATCTTATCAAATAAAGTTTTTTTATCAAGTTTTTAATTATGTATTAAAAATTCTATCTCCAGCATCACCCATACCAGGAATAATATAGCCTTTTTCATTGATACCTTCATCAACTGTTGCTGTGATGATTTCTACATCTGGATATTTTTCATGAATATTTTTAATACCTTCTGGAGCTGCCATTATACAAATAACCTTAATATTCTCCATTGGAATATTTTTATCTGCATAAAGTTTAATAGCTTCTAATAAAGAATTACCTGTAGCAAGCATTGGGTCTGTAATATAGATATAGAATTTTTCAGGATTTGGAGCTTCCATAGGAACTTTGTTATAATACCAAACTGGTTTCAAAGTCTTTTCATCTCTATACATGCCGATATGTCTAATACATGCTTGAGGTAAAATATCGATTGCTTCATCAGTAAAGATAAGACCAGCTCTTAAAATTGGTGAAATAATGATATTTATATCTTCTTCAACTGTTTTTACTTTTGTTTTTACAACTGGTGTTTCAATTTCTTTTTCTACAAGAGGTAAATTTTTTGCAGCTTCATAAAGTAAAACTCTTGTAATTTTTCTTGTCGCAATTCTTACACCTTGAGAATCAGTATTTTTATCTCTCATTTTGCATAAATTGATAAAAATAACTGGATTTTCAATAATTCTTACATTTTTATCTTCCATTCTATTCTCCTTTTTTATTCTTATTATTGTTTAAATTTTCTAACTTTTTCTGTGTTTGGTCAAGACTTTTATCAAAATCTTTCAAACCTTTCATCATATCTTTATTATTTGTTTTACCTTTAGCGTCAATTTTTGACTTTGAAACTTCGTCACCAAAATATGACATTCTATAAGTAATAGAAGAAATTTTATCAAACATATCGTCAATTAAACTAACAGCATCGCCCAATCTCTTTGGAGCTTGCACAACCAAGTATGCTTCACCTCGTTTAGTATCGTCATTTGGTGGATAAACAACAAGTGATTTTGATCCACCCAAACCGCTAAATTCAACTGTTACGATAGCACCTTTTGGTAATTCTAAGCCTTTTTTATTTAATGTGAACTGTACAAAAACCTCGTTATCGATGATTTTAACTCTATCGACATAACCAACAGGAACGCCCATCATATTAACAGCAGAGCCAACAATAACTCCATCAACATCAGGCATAAAGATTTGATATGTGTTATAAGCTTTATCGTGTTTAGCTTTTATAAACAAAATAACATTTGCTAAAGCTATAAAAATCAAAAACCAAATAGCGAGTTCTATAACCCAATGAAAAGCTTTTTTAGTTTTGACTTTTTTGTTTAACATATTCTTTTAACCTATATTTTTTCTAATTCAGAAACATGTGGTTCAAGAAGTCTTCTTCCTACTTTTTCAAAATAGATTGAACATAATTTCTTGTTACCATAATTAATAACTTTTTCTACGACACCTTCGCCAAATTTAGGGTGTCTAACTCTGTCATTTTTTTCAAAATCAACACTTTTGTTAGACTGTAATTCTGGTTGTGGGAAGACTGGCAAAGATGGTTCTTCCGGAGTATCGTCAATATATTTTGGAATAATTGGCTCAGATGCTTTTTCTTTTGCTTGTTGTTCTTCGACTTCTGCTTGGTGAAGTTCAACATCTAATTCACTAATCATATCCAAATCTTCTTCTGTCAATTCGTCAGAAGGTTGCTCAACATTAATAATTTGTTCTTGTGACTGTGTTGGTGCAACCTCTTGAACCTCTTCAACTACTTGTGGTTGAGGTTCTTTAACTTCTTGAACAGGTCGAGCAGGTTGAACTTGTTGAGGTTGAGGTTCTTCAACTACTACAGGTTCTTCCTTAATTGGTTTAACTTCAACTTTCTCCTCTTTTTTAGGTTTTAGTTGAATATTTTTAAATGCATCTTCAACTGGAGAATTAGAATATAATTTGTCTAATTGCTCTAAATCAAAGCCCTCTAGAACATCTGCTTTTTGAGATGGTTCTTGAGGTTGTTGCATAGCCTGTTGTTGAGGCATTTGCATTTGAGCTTGATTATACATTTGTTGTTGAGGATATTGTTGCATTTGCATTGGTTGCATTGGCATTTGCATATACTGTTGAGGCATGCCTTGTTGTGGCATCATCATTGGATATGGCATTTGCATTTGCATTTGGGGTTGGCAAAAATATGGCTGTTGCATTTGTGCTTGTTGCTGAGCCATTTGTTGCATATAAGCTGGAGAATAATTGTATTGTGGAACTGTATATGGCATCTCCATGCTTTGTCTTTGATTTAATTGTTGCATTTGATTTTGCATCATTTCTTGATTTTCGATTTGATGTTTTTCAATTGCTCTATTTCTTAATCTTTCATCCTGTTGTTTTCCAAGAACTTCGTCATATTGCTTTTGTACAAGTTCTTTCATTCTATCTTTAAAGAACACAGATGTTGCATTTTCAACTGTTTCGTTTGGTTTAATTGTATCGTTAAAAATGCCTTTATCTGTTTTTAAACTACCTATCAATGGTAAATACTGTGTTTCTTGACCATACACAATGTATTCCCATTTAGCCAATTTGCTTAAGAAAGTATTATATGCCTCAAAATCGTCTTGAATTAATGTTGGTGTAAACATTATCATATTCTTAGAGATTTTTTTAAGCTCATTTAGATACTTGTATGAATAAGGAACTGCTGTAACTGTATTAATATTTTTTGTAAAATATAGTTGTTTTAATAATTTTTTATCAGAATTACCATTAGAAATGTTTACGAAAACAATAACTTCCTCGTTCATTTTCGCAATTCTGCTATAAATAAAGGAAATGTACTCTCTTTGTACTTGCTCTTCTACATTTGATAAATCAATAATTGATGTTGAATTTTCTATCAAACTTTTATTCAAATTTAAAAAATCTTTTTTAGATTCTGCTAAAACACCTTTTTCTTGATATTTAATTAACGCATTTTTAATCAAAACTAATTCTAAAATTTTAGAAGATTTGTATTGTTCTTCTAAAATATCAATAAGGCTACTTACAGGAATATACTGATTTTCAATAGTTTTTACGTAATATTGAAGTTCTAAAAATGTTTCTTGAATAATAGCTTTTGATTTTGGAGTTTTGTAATCAATACCTTTTTCAGAAATAAAGCCAAGAGTCTCGTAATTTACAGGTAATTTGAAGTTTTTACCAGCAATTAAAGTACCCTCTGTCTTATCATAAGTACCCATTGTATCAATAATAACAGTTCTTTTATTAAACAACTTAGCTTGGTCGTTTAATTTTCTAACCATTATGTCTTGATTATCTTGATTTTCACAAAGGATTAAAAGTTTATTTTTAATAAAACTAAAATCAAGCTTCAATGGAATATTATCTTGAGCCAATTCGCCAAGAGTAATAGGGTTTTCTCCCTCGAATAATTTAACAATATCAGATAAATTTAAAACGCCGATAACACTATTTGAAGATGGAACTGTACCCTCAAAATTAACAAGATTACCGTCAGGAGTAACATTATAAATAAGTCGAGCAATAGCAATATTACCATGCTTGTTTGCTTCAATGTGCATGATTTGGGCAATATAAGTCTGTCTGGAATCTTTCATCATCAAGAATCCAGCTAAAAACAGTTTTTCATTTTCATCGAAAAACAATTTTACAAGGTTATTTTTAACCTCAAATATTCTCATGTACAGTTCCTTATTTATTAGAATTATTTTAACATGAAAATAAATTTATTTTTTAATCTTTTTATTAATCAACTGAGAAAATTTCTTTAATATCATCCAAAGTCAATGACTTAGTAATATTTCTATCAACAGAAATAACGTTATCAACTAAATCACGTTTAATAGATTTAAGTTTTTGGATTTTTTCTTCAACAGTATTTTTAGTAATAAGTCTATACACAAATACTTTTTTAGTTTGACCAATACGATAAGCACGGTCAGTAGCTTGGTCTTCAACAGCCGGATTCCACCATGGATCGTAGTGAATAACATAATCCGCACCAGTTAAGTTCAAACCAGTACCACCAGCTTTTAAGCTGATTAAGAAAATTGGAATACTTGTTGAAGAATTAAATCTTTCAACCGCACCTTGTCTATCTTTTGTCTTACCAGTCAAGTATTCGTAAGGAATACCAGAACGTTCCAACCAATCTTTAATAATATCTAACATATCAACAAATTGGCTGAATAATAAAATTCTGTGACCCTCTGAAATAATTTGTTCAAGCATACCTTTCAAATGTTCGAACTTACCAGATGGAATCATGCCCTTAACATTTTCTTTGTCGTATAGTCTAGGGTGACAACAGATTTGACGTAATCTAAGTAATGCAGAGAAGATAGATAATCTGCTCTTTTCAAGACCGTTTTGCTCAATAGATTTGAACAATTCTTCTTTTGTACTATCAAGAACATCCAAGTAAAAGTCTTTTTGCTCTGGAGTAAGTTCACAGTATGCAATATTTTCAACTTTATCTGGCAAGTCTTTTGCAACGTCACGCTTCATACGACGTAAGATAAATGGATAAATTTGTAATTTAAGACGTTTTTCAACTGTCTTATCTTGTCTTTCCATAATTGGATTAACATATCTGTAATTAAATTCTGCAACATTAAACAAGAATCCTGGCATTAAGAAGTCAAATACTGACCATAATTCTTCTAATCTGTTTTCGATTGGAGTACCAGAAAGTGCTAATTTGTGTTCTGCTTTTAGTTGTTTAACAGATTGTGCAGTTTGACTCATTGCGTTTTTAATATTTTGAGATTCATCAAGAATGATATATCTAAATTCGTATTTTTGTAATTCTTCAATATCTCTTCTAATCAAAGCATAACTTGTAATTACAACATCGTGTTCAGGAATTTTTTCAAAGAAATTCTTTCTTTCAACACCAGAAAGTTTTAGGCAACTTAAAGTTGGTGCGAATTTTTGAATTTCTGATTCCCAGTTGAACACAACTGATGTTGGACAAACAACAAGAACAGGTTTTTCACCGTCTTCTTCTTTTGCTTTTTGAATTAACGCAAGTGCTTGTAATGTTTTACCAAGACCCATATCATCAGCTAGAATACCATTTAAGCCGTATTTGTACATAAACCATAACCAGCCAAAACCTTTTTGTTGATATTCACGGAATGTAGCATTGATACCTTTTGGTAATTCAACATCGCCACCAGTTGAGAAGGTTGAAATTTGATTCCAAAATTCTTCAAACCTTTTACTCATTACAAGTTCAAAGTTTTGGTTTTTCAATTCTGTAACCAAACCTGCACGATATGTTTTTACAACAAATTCGTTTTCATTGTTTCTATATGCATCAAACGAATTGAAAGATTTCATCATTGCATAAATATTTTCTGCAGGATATTCTACAAAACCTAAACTTCTAATTCGTGCATATTTTTCATTACTTTGAATTGTTTCGTAAATATCGTCAAAGTTGATAACTTCATCGCCAACTTGACCATATAATTTGATAACAAAACTGTCTGTTTCTGTTTCAGAAAAATCAATTTTTGCACACATTCTAAATGGCTCATCGATAATTTTGAAGAAACTCATATCATCTTTTTCTTCAAATACCCAGCCGTCACCAGCCTTGTTCATATAATAATTATAGAAATTAATTGCATCTTCTTTTTCTAAAGCCAAATTGTTTGTTTGCATTGGAACAAATTTACAAGCCAAAAGCATTTGGTATGCTTGGTATTCGTGTTCTAAATTTCTTTTTACCCAATAAATTAAATCTTCTTCAGGTTTTTTAATTGTCACATAAGGTGACTTATCTTGTTTAGAAAATGGAACTCTAACTCCGTCATATTCAAATTCTAAAGAAGCTTTTAATGACTGGTCATAGTCAATACCTAAAGTAACAATTTTTTTAGGTGGACGTTGTTCCAACATCAATTTACTGATGGTATCAGAAATTTCTACATCAATTTGTTCACGTAATTTTGGTAATTCTTCGTAAATAAATTTACCACCCTCAGCATCTTTCAAATCTGTGAATGTTTGTTTGATAAGATTTTGCGGTAAAACATTCATTGATACATTTGTTGGGAAAATTATATTTTTATATCGTCCCCATTTGATTTGACGAGAGAAATATCTAACCTCTTCAAAAGGTATTTCTTCACCAGTATCAGGTCGTTTCCAAGATAGAGCAAGCATAATTGTACCTGCGGTAGAACTGTTTACTGATAAAACAATTCTCCATTCGTCTTTAACAAATTTAAGTCTTTGTTTACTTCTTTCATCAAGAACTTCATCAGCAAGTGCTAATAACGGGAACATTGGTGCAAATTTTGTGATTGGAATATCATACCAACCAGCTTTTTTATCTTGACGAGAAAGTTTTAATAAGTTTTTGAAAATTTCAACCTCTGCAAGTTGAGAATTATTTAATTTGAAATTAGGATCATTTTTTTGAGCTTCCATCAATGCCATAAGAATTGGTTCAATCGCTCTAACAACTTTACCTGTAGAACGTGACATTACAAGAATTGAGAAGAAATTTGGTTTTCTTTTTGGATTAAAGTGAAAAATATAATTACCAGTTGGAGCTTCTGTCAAAGCTGTGTTTTCGTCTGGATAATCAAATTCCATACCAAACTTAGTTTCTAACCAATCTTCATACGCATGGTCATTAATAGCTTTTAGAGCAACAGCAACAGCGTGTTTACACCACTCTTCCTTCAATGGACAGCTACAACGTGCCTCTACTTTATTTTTCTTAAAAATTAAATCAGTACTATAAGCATCTTGGAAATTACCTTTAACTTTTCCTTTATAGAAATTCTTTTCAGGATAAGCTTCAAGTATCATATTGCTAGTATAGTACTCGTAACCTCTTCGCCAGCTACCTGCCGAAGCATTATCTTTTAAAAATTTAAAATTGAATTCAGGATGACTCATTGGATTGTGGAGTATCTCTTTCTTTTACTTCAATAAGGCTATCAATAAACGATTAAAAGTTTATACCTCAAAAATCGTATGTTTATTATTACATGAAAGATTTTAAAGTGCAAGTTATTAATAACATATACCTTTAAAAAAAATATCCTCTATATAGAGGATACCCACATATAAAAAAAATAGTAAAATTTTTACATAAATGAGAGGTTAGGGAGTTATTCGTGGCATACAATTATCGTCAAGAAGATTATAGAGGGTATTATCAACAAAGAAATGGTTACGCTAGAAGCAACCAATCTAATGTTGTTAGAAATTACACTCAAACTCCTATTAGAAAACATCAACAAACACCTCTTCAAAGACCTGTTCCAACTAAGGTTAGAAGAAAAAAAGTTGCAAAAAAACAAAATACTTTCAAAGCTTTAATAGCAAACACTATTTTGTTAAGTTTATTAGGTTTGTTAGGATATTTTGTTCTTCCAACTGGTTTTAATGATATTACAAAACCGTTATTCTTAGGCACAAATAATAAAAATATAACTTTCAATGCAAAAGAAATTTTGTACCCAACATTGAATTACATGTCAAATGATTGGTATATGGGAAGCAGATTTTTAGCTAAAGCCAATACTGAAAAACCGCAAATGGCATCTATTTTTACAACTTCAAGAATGAAACCTCTTGAAGATAAATTGACAACTTTAATGAAAGCTTATCCTACAATCAAACCTGCAATTTACGTTTGGGATTATGATACAGGAAACTATGTAGATATTAACGGTGACAAAGTTTATTCTGCAGCAAGTATTATTAAAATTCCTGTTTTAATTCAATTATTTAAACAAATTGAAGCTAATCAAATTCAATTATTTGATAAAATGGAACTTACTGAATACAACAAAGCAAGTGGCTCAGGCTCAATGCAATACTACAAGACTGGTTCAGAATATACATTTGATTACCTTGCAAAAGTTATGATTCAAGATTCAGATAATTCTGCAACTAATATGATTATGTCTAAAGTTGGTTCAATGACTGGTGTAAATAGAGCTATTAGAAATTGGGGCTTGAAAAAAACACACGTTGAAACTTGGTTACCTGATTTAACTGGTACAAATTATACAACAGCAAAAGACTTAACAACAATGTTGTATAACCTTGATAACCCAAGTTTCTTAAACATCAGCTCAAGAGAATATATCGTTGATTATATGAGTCACGTTAAAAATAATAGACTTATCCAAGCTGGTTTGGGTAAAGATGCATTGTTCGTACACAAAACAGGCGACATCGGAACAATGTTAGGTGATGCAGGTATTGTATATATGCCAAATAATAAAAAATATGCAGTTGTTATCTTAGCAAATAGACCTTATAACTCACCTCAAGGCGTAAACTTTATTAAAAATGCATCTAAAATTATTTATGATTACATGTTAACAGTAAAATAATAAATTATTAACTTGATAAGACTATTCAAAGTTATTGGAAAATTTTGGATTGTTTCGCTATTGCTATCTTGAAATTTCTTTGTGCTCGTTGCTGTCATTGACTCCACTTCGTTGCCGTCAATTTCGCACTCGTTTACCCAGTTTCGCTACGCTCACTAGTCCGAATTTTTGCTCGCAATGACAAGTTATGTCATCCTGAACTTGTTTCAGGATCTTACCAGCATTAAATTTAGCCATTCCCCATTGGTAAGATGCTGAACATACTAGACCAAATTCATATTCACCAAGCACGCTTCAGCATGACATGAAAGGTATGGCAAAGGTTGCTTATCTGATTTTTACCCTTTGGATTGCTTCGCTATCGCTCGCAATGACATGAAGCACTCAAACTCAACAATATCTTAAAAGGCAATAAATTTTCAGAAAAATACTTTATATAAGTAAGGAAAATTATA
>ERZ808275.197-NODE-197-length-33722-cov-4.503312_pt1 | contig 33722 bp, 33 predicted proteins | sample MGYA00520894_ERZ808275 | MGnify/ENA primary metagenome ERZ808275 (study PRJEB31516, sample SAMN03275598) | gut metagenome | biome: mammalia-associated habitat; material: feces | host: Papio cynocephalus | place: Kenya | collected 2012-08-03 ... | reverse complement strand
AATCCCTTCGATGCATTCAGACAAAACTTCCGATGTTATATTATGTTGCAATTTTTTTTGATTATGTTTATAATATTTTAATAATTATGCAAATATGGCGGAACGGTAGACGCACAAGCCTCAGACACTTGTGATAGAAATATCATGCGAGTTCAAATCTCGCTATTTGCACCACAAATTAAAAAATCTTTGGAATTCCAAAGATTTTTTAATATTCTACTAATATTAAGAGTATAATTATTTTTCATTTATCAATTCTGGTGAAATATATCTTCTAAAATAATACTCATTTTTTGGTGGATTGGTCTTTGAATCGACAAACTTCCACTCCCCATTTGTACACTCAGGCCAAGAATAAACTAAAATCTTTCCTGTTTTGCGCATTTTTTCATCTAATTCTTTAACTAATTCCATTGGTGGTGTAGATCTATCGTCATGCAATAACTCTTTTTTAATGTCAATTTCCCTACCCAAGTACGTTCTGCACAACCTTTGTATTTTGTCTAGTGGCATAATAACAATATCATTTAAAAATTGTCTACGTAAACTTGATGCGTTTTCCATTTCCCACCAACAATTTCCGTTTTGCAAGTCGATAAACACATTATCGCAAACCACACAACAAACATGTTGTAATTTTGAAAAGTATTCTTTTTCATTTTCAGGTAAATAATTGCCTTTATCATCAAGTAAAAATGTGTAAGTGCAACTTGTATAAAACCTATAAATATGCAAAAATAATCTAAAGTACTCATCTTTGAAACCACATCTTTTTTCAACTGTTTTTTGATATTTGATTGCTTCATCAAAAAGCAATTCATCTCTATTGCCAAAATCTGAATTGTGATAAAAAATATCAATTGTATGGTTAAATTGTTTTAATACAACTGGATCTGAAAATATTTCATCCACTTGTCTTCTATCAATCATTAATTTTGATGTTAAAAAATTTTTATAAATTTCTGGAAGATATGCTCTAATTTTTTGTTTATAAATTTGATTCATTATCCTATAATCACTCCTAATTTTCTTTTAATATATGCTAATACATTTTTACATTTTTGTCAATATAGAAAGACGAAAAAATTTTGCTTTAATAGTTACTACTTAAAAAAAGTGATTTTTTTAAACATGTTAAAAATCACTCTTTGGGAACTATTTAAATATATCTCTTTTTTGAAAGTTAATTTAAACTATAATTATGAATTTTTCAAAATTGCTCTTTTGCTTGTAGTTTTGTTACTGAAATATTCTTTCATAGCATCTGTAACAGTTAAATTTTTATTTTTTATTATTCTTTGCTTTATTATTTGTTCCTTGCTTTTGCCAAGTTCACTTTTTACAATGCTAATTTCTTTTTTTAATCTTTCGATTTTGTTTTGTTTTTCAACAATCTCGGCTAGTGCCAATTTTAATTTTTCATTAGCCTTATTAAGTTCGTTTTCATATACGCTTTTAATGTTTTCCTGTTCTTGCTTTTTCACAAGTTTAACTAATCCCATAAATAATGCTTTTATGTCATCCTCGGTAATTCTTTCGCATTTTGTTGGCATTTTAATTATTTGCCCCATATTTTTAACATTCTCCTTTTTCTTAGTAAGTGACCTATATTTGTTTTGCAAGCGTAACATAGTTGGCACATCACCATTTGATAAAATTAAACAAGCTTTTCTGACAGAATTCCCTTCCTTAATTAAAGAATCTATTTTTGTAACCACTTCTTTTTCTTCTACTCTACTAAAAGGAACACCTCTGTTAACATAGTGGCAAGTTAAATCAATTCCCAATTCTTTGACTAAATTTTTATTATTTAGTAAAAAGGATAATTCTTTATAATAATAGTTTCTGATGCTGTTTTTTTGTCTATGTGTGCATTTTGAATATTCATCAAAAATTTTTACAAGTGGCATACCTTCACTTTTTTTAATTTCTACAAACTTAAATAATGTTTTAACTTCTTCATCATCCCATTTAGAAAATTTTTCCATTTGTATCCCTCCCTTATAACTTACTTTTTGATTATTGACAAAAAAATTGTGATTATACATATTCTGTTAATTTAGTAATATAAAACAAACACAAAAAGTAAAATACAATATGAGTATATATATTTTTTCATTAAACGATATCGGTATAAAAATTAATCAAGAGGAAAAAGAAATATCAAAAAACACAATTTTAAAATTGGAAAGTAATGATGTGTGTGACTTATTAGTTTGGTCAAAAAATGGAGGAAATGTTTATAAGGTTTCATTAAACGAACCCACGTATAATAGTAATATAAAAATTAATACAATAAATCAAAATTGTTTTATAGAAGTCATTTCCACTAACAATAACCTACTCAACAAAATTAATACTAATAACAGTGAAATTGAAATTTATAACGACCACGTAAGCATTATTGTTGGGACTAAATTATATAGTTATTATTTTTTAGGAAAAGAAAAAAACCATGCAATTGAACAAGATAATAAAATTTATGTGTTTAATGAAAACAACTTACTAGAATTTGATTTAGAAAGTTGTTCGTTTTATTTGTTAAATTGTGATAAATTTGCGTACTTTCAAGATAAATTTGAACTTTTGTGCAACGTTCCATTTAATAATGCATACTATGTTTTTTATAAAATTAATTTAACAGACAACGATATAAAAATTAAACATTTAAAAAAAGGAAATCCTAATTTTAATAAATATAGCTTACCTTTTTTAGTGTTTAATTTAATTAAAGCAGATTTTAGTGAGGCAGAAAATTATATTTCAAAAAATATAAAAATTGAAAATATAAAAAAATATTTTAAAAATTATAGTTATTTATTGGAAATAGATAGTGATTTTTATCTTTTAGGCAATAATTTCAATAAAATTGACTTTACTGTTTCAGATAATGAAATTACAGATATTGACTAAAAATGACTTTAATATTAAAATGTACAAAAGGGGAAAATTATGGACATAAAAGAAATAATTGATAAAAAATCAAAAGGTAAAGAACTCACAAAAGAAGAAATTGATTATTTTGTTGATGGTTACACTAATGGTTTAGTAGCAGATTATCAAGCAAGTGCTTTACTTATGGCAATTAAAATTTTAGGAATGACTGAAAAAGAAACTTTTTATTTAACAAATGCTATGCTGAATTCTGGTGAAATTATGGATTTATCAGATTTAGGATTTATTGTTGATAAACATTCAACAGGTGGAATAAGTGACACTACTTCAATCGCACTTGTTCCAATTTGTGCTGCTTGCGGAGTAAAAATGCTTAAATTAAGTGGCAGAGGTTTAGGCTTTACTGGCGGAACTATTGACAAACTTGAGGCTTTTGATGGATTTAAAGTTGACATCTCTATGGACGATGCTAAAAAACTTGTTAAAGAAAATGGTTGTTGCATAATTTCTGCAAGTTCAGATTTAGCTCCAGCAGATAAAAAATTGTATGTTTTAAGAGATACAACTTCAACAGTAGATAGTATTCCACTGATTGCATCTAGCATTATGAGTAAAAAATTGGCTAGTGGTGCTGATGCCATTGTTTTGGATGTTAAATATGGCAAGGGTGCGTTTATGAAAACAAAAAAAGACGCTATCTCCTTAGCCAAATTAATGGTTAAAATCGGGGAAAAAGCTGGTAAAAAAATGGACTATGTTGTGGATGATATGAATGAACCTCTTGGTTATAACATAGGAAATCGACTTGAAAGTTATGAGGCTATTGAACTTTTAAGTGGCAAAAAAGGAAAATTAAGAGATGTCACAATTGATCTCGCTTCAAAATGCGTAAGCTTAGGACTTGATATTGATTATGACTCTGCATATAAAAAGGTTGTGGAAGTTATTGATAACAAAACTGCCTTAGAAAAACTAAAACAAATGATAAAAAGCCAAGGAGGAAGCACAAAACTATTTAAAGGTCTTCATTTAAAACCAACTTTAATTATCAAATCGGACAAAGATGGAGTTTTGACAAAAATAGACTGCTCTATGCTTGGGACTTTGGTTGGTCAAATGGGCGCAACAAGACAAAAAATAACAGACACAATTGATTACAACGTAGGAATCAAAACATTCCATAAACTTGGACAAGAAATAAAAAAGGGTGATGTACTTTTTGAAATCTACGCAAAAGACAAAACACAAGCCAAAGAGTTTTCAGAAAAATTTATTAATTGCTACAATTATTAATTTCAGATTATAAAAAATCTAACTTAAAAAATGCCAGTACTTTTGAGTTAAACCCAAAAGTACTGGTATTATTTATGTCTAATATCATTTTAGCTATATTTACACACTCGTAAATTGGTTACAACAGTAATACTTTTTATTTGGTCATAGTCGTTACAACTGCAAGTGTAGTAATGTCTATTGCAATAATTGCTGACACAACAACTGCAACTACTTTTATAATTTTTTTGAATTATTCGATATTTATAGAATAACAATATATATCGATAAAAGACATATTAAACATTAAAATATTTACCATAAGTCTATCATTAATTGATTTTATGTCTACATCTAAAATTCTGTCCTTTAAGTCAATCTCGCTTGAATCTCCAATTCTATATTCTATTTTAGCAACATCGTTAAAAACAACTAAAACAACTGTTTTATCAAATCTTTCAAAAACAATTTTCAACTTATTATTTGCATATTCAAAACTTTGAACATGGCTATCATGAAAATATAAAGTTGGTGTTTTTATATATTGTTTTAAATTATCACTATTTATTTGAATATTTTTCATAAAATCAGTCTCCTAAAAATACATACTAGCGTAAGGCTCAGGAATCCCATTCAAAATCATAACATTTATGTAAGATATAGACACAATTCCCTGTGTTAAACTTATTCCATTATTACTCATATTTCCTATAGCATAAATCGTATCGCCAGTAAACAAATTGTTATCATCACCAATCTTTATAAATCAAATAAAAGTATAACAAAAATATTAAATATGTCAATGCCTATTTTAGTTTTTAAAAAATAATATTGACTTACTATTTTTATGATATATAAAACGCCAAAAATTTAAAAAGTTTTAAAAACACTCCCAAAGTTTAAAAATTTTTTTCGACAAAACTTGCATCATATATTCTCTTTCAAATTCGTATTCTACATTAGGAGCAAGGTATTATGAATTTAACAAATCTTTTTGGCAAACAAGTGTTTGCACTTTACGAGGGAGAAATTGTGGGGACAGTTTATGATGCGATATTCAATAAAGACTTTACAAAAATATCATCACTTAAAATGTTTGACGAAGATGAAAATGAGTTTGAGATAAAGTTTACAAGTATTAAAGCTATGAATGATTGTATTATAATTGCAAATAAAGATAAACTGTTAAATTATTTTGAAAAACATAAGAAAACACCAATGTTTAAACCTGTCATAACTGAAAATGCAACCTCTTATGGAAAAATAATTGATTGTTTAATTGATAACAAAGGCCATATTAAAAATTTTGTTTCAAGTGAAGATATTGCACTTGAGCCTAATAAATTATATTTAAGAAAAAATTTTGTGTATTATAGTGCAACAAAACTTCTTAATAAAAACATATACCCTAAAAAAACAGTAGTTCCTCTTGAAAACATTAAAGTCAATATATTAAATTTTGACACTGCACAAACTTTTGATAGTTTTGTGCCAAGCAAACTACAATATAACACAGACACAATTTTGGGCAAAGTTGCAAAAGATACTCTTTTTGGCGTAAACAATGAAATAATAATAAAAGCAAATCAAATTATAAGTGAAAAAACAATTGAAGATGCCACAAGACACAACAGGTTGAATCAACTTTATTTTATAGCCATATAAGCGTTTTTAAAAAATGAGGATGTAAAAAATTACAGCCCCATTTTTTAATAAAATTACTAAAATTTGTTTAAGCGACAAAGATATTTACAAAATTAAACTCACGTTTATTTCCGCCGTGATTCAAATCGCAAAATTTGCATATGCAAGAAAAAAATACATTGCAAAATTTAAATAATTTCTTTTATTTTTTCTTTGTCATATTTACTCTTATATTCTTTATACTTTTCTACCAATTCAAATAAATATCTTTCTTTTGCATTTTCTTCCAATTTGTTAAAAATTTTATAATCAATTAATTTTGCAATCGGATTTGTTATATCATGATTTTCATCAAGCATAACTTTTACTTTATTATAAAATTTGTCATCTTCTTTGGTGATTATTCTACACTTTATGTCCACGCCTTCACCGAAAAAAACTTTAAACCTATCACATTTTATTAAGGTTTTATTATCGTTTTCCCTAACCTTATTTCTTAATCTATTTTTTGCCATTTGTGCCATTCTTTTTAATGCGTCTAAACCTTGTTTTTGCATATACTTTTCTCCTTTTGTTTGTATATACATTTTACAACTTTAACTTGATTTTAGACTAATACAAAAAATATACAAAAATGTTTTTGTTTTAACAAAAATGACATAAAATGTTGTAAATTATCATAGTTTGTAATTAAAAAAATTAAGGCTATAAATCATAATCAAAAATATCTTCATATTCAACGTTAAATTTGTCGTGAATTAACTTTATTGTATCAATACCGGGTTTACTTCGTCCGTTCTCCCAACTGCCTACAACTCTATAATTATAACCTAATACATTAGCAAAATCTTTTTGTGAAAGTTTTAATTCCTTCCTTATTTGCTTTATAACGTCTGCTATTGTTTTCATAAAATTGATAATACTACTATTTTTAGGGTTTTGTAAACAATATTATAAATAAAAATTATATAAACGAATTAAAAAACAAGGCATAATTGGTATACTCCAATTTTGCCTTGTTTTTAGAACTAATTAGTTGCAAACCATAATTTTAATAATACTTAACTCAATGGTTCAAAAGCATTTTTAAATTCGTCTTTCAACATTTGTTTCCCTTTACCTACTCTATTATCATATGGAATAAATTTTGATTTAATAACTTCAATTTTTCCGTCTTTATAAACTGCCACATTAGGAGGAACAACTCCAAATGCAACAAACGCCACATCTCCTGTGTTTGCTCCTGTTATCCTTAAACCTTTTCTGTTTCTTGAAGATATTTCATATTCCCCAATTGACACATTTTTGATATAACCTTTATCCGTTAAAACAGTAACTGCTCCACTCTTTTTAACTTGAAGAACTTTTACAACTAAGGTGTCATCCAGTGCCATTGCCTTAACACCCGCCGTCATACGTCCAGATGGTTCTAAATCGTCAGCGATGTTAACCGCCATACCATTTTTAGCAACTAACAAAAGACTGAATCTTGGGTCACTTTCGCCCGCAAAAACAACACTATCTTTATCTTTTAGTTTAATGCCTGCGAAAACATTTTTTGCAATCATATATTCATTTATAGGCGATTTTTTTATCATACCGCTTGCAGTAACAAAAATTAGATTTGTGCTTTCAAGTTCAAATGGCTCTTTTGCTAAACTTACAATATTTATTGGATATTCATCGTGCTCAATATTTTTATCAAGTTTAAAAAGGTCAACTCCACGCTCTCTCCACTTAGCTTCAGGGATATTATCGACAAGAGTTTTAAACACATTTCCTTTGTTTGTAAAAATCAACACTTTATCAGTTGATTTAGCTTTCATAAGTTTAATATGAACTTCATTTAAAGTAGAATTATCTCCAAGTTCTCTCATTGCAAGATTATAATTTTTTATAGGAATCGCTTTTATAGTTTTGTTTGCTGTTATAGCAAGCATATAATCTTTAACTACAATTTCTTCCTCTTCATCAAATTTTTCTATTTCAAGAGAGTTAGGGTCTAAAAGTTTTGTTCTTCTTGGTGATTTATATGTTCTTTTAATTTCCAAGATTTCCTTTTTAACTACTTCATATTGTTTAGTTTTTGAAATATAAATTGCAGTTAATTCTTGAATTCTAATTTTTAATTCGGCAAGTTCTTCCTTAATTTTGTTAACTTCTAGATTAACTAATCGTGATAATTTCATTTCTAATATAGCAGTAGCCTGCTTGTCTGATAACAAAAATCTTTCTTTTAATTTTTGTTTTGCAATTGAAACTGATTCAGATTTTTTAATGATTTTAATAACTTCATCTATGTTTTGTATTGCAATTAATAACCCTTCTAAAATATGAGCCCTTTCCTTACAAGCATCTAAATCAAATTTAGTTCTTCTGTAAATTACCTGTCTTTGATACTCTACATAGTAAGAGATTATTTCAAGTAAACTCATTTGTTTTGGTTTGCCACCAGCAATAGCCACCATATTTATGCCAAAAGTTGTTTGCAAGTTTGTTGATTTATACAAATACTCTAAAACTTGTTTTGCATTTGCGTCTTTTTTTAATCGGATTACTGCTCTTATACCATTTCTGTCTGATTCATCACGTATTTCTTGTATAACAGATAATTTATCCTTATTTTCCTCTTTTAGTTGTGCAATTTTTTGTAAGAGTTGTGCCTTGTTTATTTGATAAGGTATTTCAGTAATAACAAGATTTTGCTTATCACCATTTGTTTCAATTTCAACATTCGAGCGAATAGTTACTTTGCCTTTACCAGTCGCGTATGCAGTTTTTAATTCATCGCCAGCAACAACTAATGCTCCAGTTGGAAAATCAGGACCTTTGATATATTTCATAAGTCCTTTATTGTCAATCGAAGGCTTATCAATGTAAGCAACAACGGCGTCAATTACTTCTCCTAAATTATGTGGAGGGATATTGGTTGCAACGCCCACAGCAATACCATACGCACCATTAACTAAAAGGTTTGGGAAACGACCTGGAAGAGTGTCTGGCTCTTTTAATCTATCATCAAAGTTTAAACTCCAATGTACAGTGTCCTTATCAATATCACGTAAAAGTTCCAAAGCTAAATCTTTTAGTTTCATTTCAGTATAACGATATGCCGCTGCACCATCGCCGTCAATTGAACCAAAGTTTCCGTGCCCATCAATTAAAGGTTCTCTTAAAGAAAAATCCTGTGCCATACGAACAGCAGCATCATATACTGATGAGTCACCATGTGGGTGGTATTTACCCAAACATTCACCAACAACTGTTGCCGATTTCCTATAAGGTTTATCTGGAAGAAGTCCCATATCATACATTGCATACAAAATTCTTCTTTGTACAGGTTTTAACCCGTCTTCAACTCTAGGCAGTGCCCTATCCATAACTACGTGTTCTGTATAAGGAATCATACTATTATGCAAAACATCTTCAAGCGGTCTATAAATAATACTTCCGCCACCAAAACGCATTTGTTCTTCTCTATTTGCCATAGTAAAATTCTCCCTGTATTTTTTACTTTTTATATTTTTTTGTTTAATTTGATTTTCATTATTTTTAACTTGAAATTTATTGATTTCTTTTGCATTTAAATCCAAATTTTGATAATCATTTAGATTACTCATTTCATCATTAACTTTTGATGATGAATCAAATGTGCTTTGTTCATCTGTTTTATTTTCATTTGTAAAAATATCATCAAAACCTAATTGTCCGTCTATTTTTTTATTTATCATAATTTCTTCTTTTTGCTGTATAGGTTCCAATTCGTCATAGCACATTTGTCCTAAAAGTATGCCTTCATCTTCGACTTTTTCATCATCAATCATATTTTTCTCTTTATCAAATAATTTTAATCACTTGCGTAGTGTCGCTTTTGTTGTTTAATTTTATCTATTTTAATTTACCATATTCTTCTGCAAAAGTATCTAATCTATTAAAATTAGCATGCTCTGCAATATACTCTTTTCTAGCATCAATATTGTCACCCATCCAAACAGTAACCATTTTTTCTGCTTGTGCTGCATCGTCAATTGTAACTTGCATTAATGTACGTTTTTCAGGGTCCATTGTTGTTTCCCAAAGTTGTTCGGGATTCATTTCTCCAAGACCTTTATAACGTTGGATACTATAACCTTTTCCACAACGTTCAATTGCCTCAGGTAATTCTTTATCTGAATACACATATTCAGTATAGTCTTTTTTATACACTTTATAAAGAGGTGGCAAGCCCACAAACACGTGCCCGCTTGTGATAAGTCCTCTCATATATCTATAAAAGAAGGTTAAAAGTATACTTCTAATGTGCATACCATCTTGGTCGGCATCGGAAAGAATTATAACTTTTCCATATCTTAAAGTATCCAAATTAAAATCTTCTTGTATACCTGTTTCAAGAGCGGAAATTATTGTTTGAATTTCCTCATTGGCAAGAACTTGGTCAATACGTTTTTTTTCTGCATTTAAAGGTTTACCTCTAAGTGGCAAAATTGCTTGTGTTTTTCTATCTCTGCCCATTTTTGCAGAACCACCAGCTGAATCACCCTCAACTATAAAAAGTTCACAAAGTTCACTTTTTCTACTTGTGCAAGATGCAAGCTTTCCAACAAGATTAAAGTTGTCTGCACTATTTTTAGCACGGGTTATTTCTTTTGCGTGTTTAGCGGCCTCACGAGATTTTGCCGCACCCTTTGCCTTGTTTATTATAACATCAGCTACTTTTTCGTTTGCTTTGTCGTTAAAAAACTTATTCAACTCTTTTGTTGTTATTGAGTCCAATTCTACTTTTGCCTCAGGATTTCCCAGTTTTGTTTTTGTTTGACCTTCAAATTGAACATTTTTCATCTTTACGGCTATAATAACGCTTAAACCTTCTCTATAGTCGTCACCCAATAGATTTGCGTCTTTTTCTTTTAAATATCCATGCGACCTAGCATAATCGTTTAAAACTTTTGTTAATGCAGATTTAAAACCAACTTCATGAGTTCCACCTTCGGTTGTTGGAATATTGTTGACAAAACTGAAACAATTTTCAGTATAACCATCTGTGTATTCCAAAGTACACTCTGCTTTTAAAACATCGGTTTCTGCACTAAAATAAATAGGGGTACTAAATAGCCTATTTTTGCCTTTATCTAAATAGAGCAAAAAGTCCTTGATTCCACCTTCGTAGTGATAAGAAACATTTTTGCCAGTTCTTAAATCAGTTAAATCAATTTTTAATCCCTTATTTAAAAAAGCAAGTTCTTCTATTCTTTTTGAAATAATATCAAAATCAAATGTAAGATCTCCAAATACTCTGTTGTCAGGCAAAAATGTAACTGATGTACCTCTTTCATTTGTTTCGCCAATTTCTTTTAATGGTGCTTTTGGCACACCGCTTTTTACCTTTCCGTTTGGTGCAAGATAAGATTCAAATTCCATATAGTATTTTTTCTTATTTTTGCAAACCGTAACATTTAGCCAGCGGGACAAAGCATTTGTAACAGATGCACCAACGCCATGAAGACCGCCAGAATACGAATAATTAGAATTGTTAAATTTACCACCAGCATGAAGTTCTGTAAATACAACTTGAACAGCGCTAACGTGTGCTGTAGGGTGCATATCGACAGGAATACCTCTACCGTTGTCAGTTACTGTTGCACTGCCATCTTTATTTATTGTAATAATAATTTTGTCACCAAAGCCATTGGCAATTTCATCAATGGCATTATCAACAATTTCCCATAAAAGGTGATGTAAACCTTTTAGACCAGTTGTTCCTATATACATACCGGGACGAAGTCTAACTGCATCCAATCCTTCCAACACGACAATATCTTTAGCTTCATAATTACTTGACATAGTACTTTCCCTTTATAAAAAACTTTCCTTTTTAGTATACAACATATTTAAAAAATTTTTCAACCTAATTTTTGATATTGATTTTTAAAGAAAATTATGTTAAATTATAAGTATACATAAAAGAGTCAGTTATAGATATTTAAACATGAGGGAGGCTACAAAATATGGATAAATTAACTCAACTTTTTCAAAGATTTGATGGTTTAACAGTGGAAAGAAGAATTATTTTAACAAGTCATTTTGGCAAGAATTTTTTAGAAGGATATATGGATGCGGGTGAAAGAATTTGGTATAAAAATCATATTGAATTTATAGACAATCAACTTATAGATCTTGCAAACAAAATCTCAAATGAATTAAAACTTAACAGGCAATACAAAAAAATAGCAGAAGTTTATAAAGATAAGGAATTATCTGCATGGTACAACAAACGTAAAATTGAAAAAAATAAAGAAGCATTCTCTAAAAATTAACCATTAAATTATGGATATTATAAAACAATGTCTATAAAAAAATGTATGATGTAATAATTTTAAGTTGTAAAACAAGGCAAAATTAATGTGTGCAACATTAACTTTGCCTTGTTTTTTGTTGAATTTTTAGTTTTTCTCTTTAAAAATAAAATTTTTTCTTTATTTTTGAACTTTTTTATAAATATTTAAAAATTATTTTAAATTTTTATTATTTTTTAATATATAAAAGAATTTACTTAATTTTTTCATATTTTTTAATTAATTTTTCAATTTCTTTTATAGTTTTTTCTAAAGAGATATTTTCAATTACTGCGTCATAATTTTTAGCATAAGAAAGTTCAAATTCCATTCTTGATATACGTAAATCAATATCGTGATCACCGCGTATTTTTAAACGTTTAATCAATTCTTCTTTAGGGGCGGTTAAAAAAATAGACAATACTTTTGTTCGACCTTTTAAGGCATCTTTTATACTTTTTTGACCCAATACTCCAATATCTTTAATATAGTGATTTTCTTTATCATTGACTATGGTATCCAAAGAGGAATAAAGCATACCATAAAAATTATGGTGGATTTCCTCATGCTCAAAAACTTCCCCGTTTTTTATTTTTTGTTCAAACTGCTCTTTTGTTAAATAAATATAAGGATTATGCATAGCACTATCGGTTTTTCTAGGAGCTCTTGTAGTGCAAGATTGTAATAATTTAATGTTATCATACTTTTCTAAAAGTGCAGTCATAACAGTATTTTTACCCACACCTGCGGAACCAGAAATAATAATAAGCATAGCGTTTCTCCTTTTTGCTATGCTATTTTAACAATATTTGACAATAAATGCAAGAGGAATATTAATAAATTATTAAACTATATTTTTGGTAACTACAAAAAATTGCGTATATATGCTTACGCTTTTAAAATGCTTTAAAAGTAATAAAGCAAATACACTAAGATTTGTTATTTTGTTAAAATTTTAGAACATACTTTTACATATTTTCATATTCTAATTTTACGTTTTCGCCAGTTTCTGCATCTTGATATGTAACCCAATAACCAAAACTTTCTTCCTTTCTAGAATCAATAGGAAGCCATTGAGAGAATCCTTTAAGATCTTTTGGTGGTTCATCTGAATATATACTAGGCACTCCATAGCAAACATATTTTACTTTGTTGTCTTCATACAATAGACCTACAACATAATATTCGCCTTTCTCTTCATAATCAATTTTTACCCATTTTGAATCTGGGATAATTTCTTTCAAAATTTCTTCTTCAGGGAACTTATCAAATAATGTTTCAATTTGGTCCTTTATACCATCAAAAAAGGTGTCTTCAGTTTCCGTTTCTACTTCGTCAGAAATTGAATCTTCCAATTTGAAAAATGCATCGCGATATTTACATTCACTGCACTTGCTATCACAATTTGAAATTTCTGTATCTATTAATTTTTCTATTTCTTCTTGATTGTCAAAATATATACCATTACTATCCAAAGTATTTTTCACATTTTCATAGGTTGGGTTTTCTTCAAATACTGAAAGAGAGTTGGCAAGACGCTCTTCACTTGTTGGGATATTTCCGCACGCCCCTTGAAGAAGTGGCTTTGCCTCACCTTTAACTAAATTCACAAGTGCACAGGAAAAATTTGTTATATCATCTGTTCCATTTAGTTTAAATGTATAAAAACCAGCATTTTCATAAGTTAAACCCGCTTTTAAAACCTTTCCGTTATTCAATATGCCAATACTGAGTATTCCTTCGGGTTCGGCTGAAAAATTATATAATTTAACATTTCCAACAATTTCTCCGCCGTCATATTCTAAGGTTAAAACACCTTTTTCCTTGCCTTTATTTACACTGGTTAAAACAACGCTCTTTTTATATACCATATTAAAATTTCCTCCAACTAAAGACTAACTTAATTATATGATATATATTTTAATTTGATAAATGAAAATTATTTTGATTTTATACCATTTTTGTCGAAAAATTTACTTATTTGAACAAAATCCTCTGTTGATAGAGAATCACCTCTTGCCTTTTCAGATAAATTTAAAGTTTTTAACATTTCATATACTTCTTGTTTTGAAATAACAAAGTCTTTTTCTAAATTATTTGCTAATGTTTTACGTCTTGAAGAGAAAGCTGACTTAACTATGGCTTCAAAAAGTTCTCCACTTACATCGTATTTTTCTCTATTAAAATCAATTTGTACAACACAAGAATCCACGTTTGGAGCAGGAACAAACATTTGGCGTGGTACAAATCTTAAAATCTTTACTTCGCCATAAAAATCAAGAACAACACTAATTGCACCATATTCTGAGCTGTTGCTTTTTGCTGTTAAACGTTGTCCTACTTCTTTTTGTACCATAATGCACATACTTGAAACTTTTTTGCTTTTTAAAAATTTAAAAATTAGTGGAGTAGTTATATAATATGGTAAATTTGCAACAATTTTATAATTACCTTCAAAGTTTTTTTCAATTTCGTTTATGTCAGTTTTTAGTGCATCTGCAAAAATTATTTTAGAATTATTAACATTTTCAAGATTTTGCTCTAAAATAGGCTTTAAATTTTTATCTATTTCATAACTTATAACCTTTTTAGCTTTTGAAGCAATCACTTTTGTTAAAGTTCCTGCCCCAGGACCTATTTCTAAAACATCATCATTTTCATTTATTCCACTTTGCTCAATTATTGCATTTAGTAAATTTTTATCAAAAATAAAGTTTTGACCAAACTTTTTGTTAAAAGTAAAATTATTATTCTTTAAATTTTCTAATTCTTCCATTATTTGTCCTTTAATCTAAAAAATTTTATCGCATTATTTGTTGTTTTTGAGGCTACCTCTTCAAAACTAATATTTTTAAGTTCAGCAATTTTTTTTGCAACATATTCAATGTTTTTGGGTTCGTTCACTTCCCCTCTAAATGGCTCAGGAGCCATATATGGGCAATCTGTTTCCAGCATAAGTTTATCTAAATCAACCGCTCTTGCTATATCAAGTAAATTTCTTGCATTTTTAAAAGTTATTGCTCCACCTAATGAAATATAAAAACCATAATTTAAAATTTCACTCAATATTTCCAAACTCATACTATAGCAATGAATAACAACTCCATTATTTAAATATGATCTATATTTTCTTATAATATCCATTGTATCCCCGCTTGCATTTCTTGTGTGAATTACAAGAGGAAGTTTAAGTTTGTTGCTCAATTTTATTTGTGATATAAAAGCTTCTTTTTGTTTTTCTCTAGAGCAAAATTCATAATAATAGTCAAGACCTGTTTCGCCTAGCGCCACAACTTTCTCGTTTGACGCAAGGTCTTCAAGTGTTTTTAACGTGTCACCATTCCACTCCTGTGCTTCTTCAGGATGTATGCCAATTGTGGCATAAACATTTTTAAATCTATTTGCAATCTCCACTGCTTTTTTTGAAGTAGAAATTGAAGAACTTGCGCAAATAATTTTTGTTACATTTGCGTTTTTCGCATTATTTATTATTTTCTCAATATCATTAAATTTTTCATCTTGTAAATGTGCGTGTGAATCTATCATAAATAACATTTTAATATGTTTTTAACAAAAAGTCAAAAATTAACCTTTTTTCATTAAATATTTTGATTAGGGAAACGAAATGTTTTCTTTGATTTTATCTATGAAATCAATAGCAACCAAAAAATTGACTTTAATTTTATTTTTGTTATATACTATAGTTATGAAAAATGAAGAAACAAAAAATGAACAGGTCATTAATGTTAATTTTAATGTTTTAAATGCTTTAAATTTATATAATGAAGAACTGGGAGAAAGTTATGTTCAAGACGGATTCAATCCTCTTGGAAATGATTTTGAATTGAGCGAAAGTTTTATTACTGACTTTTTGGAAAATGAAAAGAACAAAAAAGAAATCACATCTCCACAATTTTTAGAGCAAGACTATAATGAAATTGCAAAAGCATTTAATTTATCTCTTGAAAATGCTTTGCATCTTTTTGATACGCTTGCCGTCAAAATCAATGATTGTTCTTCTTTAAAACTTAAACAAACATATGCAAAAATTATGTTTTTACTTCAACTATATATTGAATTAATAAAAAAATATATAAAAAAATTAAAAAAAGAAAAAAATTTATATCAATTGTATATTAATTTGTTATCAATCAATTGGAGTTTGAGTGATGAAATGGAAAGCAGTTTTACAAAAAATTTCAGTGTTGAAAAAATAATATACAATTTAATCAAAAATGAAAATGAAACAACTAATAAGGATAATGAAGCAATTAAAGAGCAAGCCAGAAAAATAATTGAAAACAATTTAAAACAACAAAAAGAGCAAATTGTTACAAAACCAAAAGAGAATATAGAAGCAAAACCAAAAGAACAAGAAAAACAAGATAAAGTTTCAAATGAAACTGAAGTGAAATTTAAAGAAGTGAAACTTAAAAATGTTGTTAAAAAGCAAGAAACTTTTAGCAAAAAGAACAATGATGTTGAAATGGAAAGATAACTAAAATTAAATCATTCTCTTTTTGCTTTAGCAAAGAGTCGTTTTTTAGTATGGTTATTCCCTACTTAAATGTACTTACATTAAAAAACTAGAAAAGTATAATAACCTTTTCTAGTTTTTTTATTGTTTTAAAAATAAAAATGTAACTTTTTAATTTTCCATTAACTAATTATTTTGATGAAAAATTTAATCACTAACTTTTTCTGGAACAATAGCATCAACCAGCATACAAATGGCTTTTGGAAATTTACTAATAACATCAGTCAACTTTGCTGGTTTTACTATTTCAACATCATACTTCTTTGCATAGGTGCAATATACTTTTAAATAATCCTTAGCAAATAAAAAAGCTTCGACAAGAGTTTTGCCATCAGTATAAATATTTAAATCTGGAAAAACGACAGTATAATCTGACTCATCTTCTTCTTGGAAAAAAACTGCAGGAAAAATATATTGCTCCATAAAATATGCCCCTTTATTAGTTTATTCTAACACAACAATTTTATTTAACCAAATATTTTTGCAAATTTTGTAAATAAAAGTACGAAAAAGTTTGTTTTATAAAAACTTTAAGTTTCAACATAAAAACAAAAAAAGAATTCTAATAACTAGAACTCTTTTAAATAGTTTACAAAAACTTACTCTCTACCCATATCGGCACAAGCTACTTTATTTTTTAAAGACAATTTTTTTGAAAACTTTCCAAAACAAACTTCTTTTTGTATATTAGGAACAATATCCTGCTCACTTATAATTTTGTTAACTTTTAAAACATCGCCAATTTTACCAGTTTCGATTGATGTATATGTGCTAATTAATGTTTTTGGCATAAGTACCTCCACCTTTTTATGACAATATATTACCACACTTTTTTGATGTTGTCTATACCTTTTTTAAAAAAAGTTTTGAATAATATAAATGTATTTGAACAAACTATTTTTAAAAGGAGGGAAATATGCACAGATTAAATCCTGGTGATTTAGCACCTAAAACTGGTAACTATGCAGTTTGCGATAAAAACGGTAGACATATGGCAAGTGTTAGTGTGGAAAAAGGCGAACACTTACCACCTACTCAAAGCAGCGAATATTACTACGAATTCGCTGAATAATTAAAAAATCTTTAATGCTCTTAAAGAATTTTTAAATTTACAAAGCAAAATTGTTATTCAAACAATTTTGCTTTGTTTTTTTATATGAATAACAGTATCAAATTTTTATTTTATGCAATACATCCGTTTGTGTAATTTTATATGCAATTTGAATTAAACCTTGTTATTTGTTTTTTATTATGATATTCTATTTATACATAAACTAAAATTTAAAAAGTATGTCGGGTGGTTATGAATAAAAAATTAAATATAGGACTTTTTATAGATACTTTTTACCCAATGATTGATGGAGTAGTTAGTGTTGTAGATAATTATGCAAAAAGGCTGTGTAAAGTTGCAAATGTAACTGTTTTTGCGCCAAAATCAAAAAATGGATGCAGTTTTGATGATACTTCTCTTCCATATAAGGTTGTCAGATGTAAAGCTCTTGACCTGGGTTTTATTGGATTAGATTATAGTTTGCCTCTTCCAAAAAAGGATAAAAGTTTTATACAAGCAATTAAAGATGCCAATTTGGATTTAATACATATTCATTCCCCATTCTCAATAGGAAAAATGGGTTCAATTTATGGGAAAAAGAATAATATTCCTGTAATTGCTACATTGCATAGTCAATATAAGAAAGATTTTTACAAGTCTACACATAGCATTCTTATTACAAAAGCAATGGTTCGAACAATTGCTAAAACTTTTAATAGAGCGGATGTTCTTTGGACAATGAGTTCTGGTTGTGCAAATTTGGCTAGAGAATATGGTTTTACTGGCAAAGCAGAAATTATTCCAAACGCAACCGATTTAATCAATAATTTTAGTAAAGCGGAAATTCATTCTTTTAAAAATGAAATAAAAGCAAAATATAATATAAAAGATAATGAAAAAATTTTAATTAATATTGGAAGAATACATAAGTTAAAAAATTTAGATTTTGTGCTTGATGTCTGTAAAGATTTAAAGGATAAACATTTTGAATTTAAACTGCTGTTAATTGGTGATGGAAAAGATAAAAAACATTTTATCAAAAGGGTTAAAAAGTTAAGGTTAGATAAAAATGTGATTTTTGTTGGTAGAATTTCAGATGCAAATTTAAAAAGCAAATTTATTTCTATTTCTGATTTACATATTTTCCCTTCTTCATATGATACGGATGGTATCGTTAGGATTGAAGCGGCTGCTTTTTCAGTACCTACAATTTTTATAAAAAATAGTCTAGCTTCATCAACCATTTCAGAAAACAAAAATGGCTATATTGGTGAAGATAATAAAGAATTATTTGCTCAAAAAATTATAGATATTTTTAACAATGATAATGAATATCAAAAAGTTAAGTTAAACAGTAAAAATGATTTATATTTAACTTGGGATGAATTAATGCCTACAATTTACGCTAAATATCAAAATTTGATTAAGGAGAAAAAATGCAAAACGATTTAATTTCGGTAATTGTGCCTTGTTATAATGTGGAAAAGTTTTTACCAGACTGCTTTAATAGCTTAGTACATCAAACATATAAAAATTTAGAAATGATTTTTGTTAATGATGGCTCAAAAGACAACACTTTAAATATTCTAAATAATTTTTGTAAAAACAAACCCAATTGCAAAGTTGTTGACAAAATAAATGGCGGGCTTAGTAGTGCAAGGAATGCAGGACTTGCTTATGCAACTGGGAAATATATTTATTTTTTTGATTCAGATGATATTTTATCACCAAACATTTTAGAAGTGTTACATAAAATTATTACAGAACAAAATGCGGATATTTCTATTTGTAGATATAAGCGCGTTAAAGAAAATTATAAATTAAACTTTAATAAAATAGTTAAATATAGCAAAAAATTGAAAATATTTAATCAAGAAGATACAATATGTCAATTGTATAGTGGTAGATTATTTGATGTTTGTGTATGGAATAAATTATATAAACACGATTTACTAAAAAAAATAGACATTTATCCAAATGTTTTTAATGAAAATATTAAATATGGAGAAGATGTTGAATTTAATATAAGATATTTATCATTTTCAAATAAAGCAGTTTTTACAAAAAAACGTTTATATTATTACCGCCAACGAAAAGGCAGTTTAGTGCATAGTTCCTTTAATGAAAAAAGGCTTACAGATTTTATAGGCATTAATTATGCTATAGAACACACGAAAGATAAATTTCCAATAGCACACAAATATATTAAAAGTTGGAAAGGGCTTGTTTGTGTTGAAATGTTATTTTATATCTATAAAAGTGACTATTCAAATAAAGAAATAATTTCTGGACTTTTACAAGATTTAAAAGAAAATATGAAATATATAAAATCTTGTGAGAGAAATCATCTTTATAGGAGAATTTTTGTTCCTTTAACATATCCTTTATTTAAACTTTTTTTAAGAAAAAGAATAAAATAAAATGTAAAAATTTTTATATAATTAATTAAAAAAATATTTTATTAACTAAAAAAACAAGACAAATTCTTGCAACTTTGCAAAAATTTGTCTTGTTTTTTCAATTAAAATTTTATTGTTTTTTTACAAAATATATTTATTATTATTTTTCGATTACATCTTGTTTTTCTAACAAGTCTTTTAATTGTTCCACAGTATTAAAAGAAAAATCTTTATAATGCTTTATTTCCAAAATATCTGGTTTTATATTTGTTTCATTAAAAACATCAAGAAGTTCCATTTCATTTCCATGTTTATGACAATAATTACCATTTTTATCAGTTATTTTATTTCTAAAATCACGAAGTTTTTTTAATAACACGTCTGCATCAAAATAGAATAAACTTAAGTCATGATACCCTGCGGTGGTTTTTTCATTAAATTTTGAAAACTTAGCCGATACCCCACCATTTTCTTTTGGAATAATTTGAACATAAGGATTACTCTCATAAACACAAGGTATTACACCATCTTTTTTGTATGCATTTTTTATTTGAGTATAAATTTCAGGTGTAGTAAGAGCATCGCCCCATAAAACATAACAAAAATCACCCTTTTTTATGTTTAATCTTTCCAATGCCTGCCAAACAGCATCGCCACTACCTTTCCCTGATTCAAAGAATATTTTATTTTTGTAGTCAAAATAATGTTGGTTTTGATTAGAACATACCACATAAATTTTATCACATTCTTTGGACATTGCTTCAATATTTCTTTGAAGAAGAGTTTTCCCTTTTACAGTGACTAATGCTTTCGGTGTTTGACTTTTAAACCTTGATTGTTTTCCTGCACAAATTATTAAACCATATACCATATGTTTAATCTCCTATTAATAATTTTAATAAAGTATTTGTTTCGTTTATATCATTAACTTCAATAGATTTTGTACACAATTTTGATATTGATTCATCATTACCTTCGTTTATTTCATCTCCAATAAATAAAGTATTTAAGTTATCATAATTACAGTGTTTAAAAACAACGCTTTTGTTATTGTTAGGACTTAAAATATCAACAGTAGTTTTTCCTGTAATTTTACAATTTATTGCATCTGCATATTTTTCTTTAGCTAAATCAACAAGCAGTTTTCTCTCTAATTGTGTTAATGGTTTTATTTTATAATTTACAACCTTTACTCCAACTCCCTCTATGTTTAAAGCATATTTATTTTTTAATTCTTCAACAAATTTTTTACATTTATCATCTATAACAAATTCGTTTATAAAATCAGTTTGCTTTCCGTGTTTATATAATGTTGAGTTTGCATCTGCCCAAATACTAGAATTAAAATTTTTTAAGTTATCACCATAAACTTTGTTTAATTTTGTATCAATTGAGTGGAAAGAATTTCCGCTTATTATTACAGCTTTATCACCAAGATAATCATTAATCATCTTAACATTTTCTAAAGAAGTTTTTTCTATATCATTTTTTGCGTTTCTTGCCCAAATCGTATCGTCAAAATCAAAAATAATTTTATCATAATTATTTGCATTTTCTAAACCATAGTAAATTTGGAATAAGGCTTTTACATATTTATCACCATCATGTTTTCCTTTTGTGTTACCCATAGATTTAATTACAAAATTATATTTATCATTTTTCATTTTTAAACTATCTCGAGCATCACTATTTAATAAAATAGTAAAATCAGACAAATCTAGCCCTGTTTGTTCCATATATTTTGCAAAATCTATACTTGTTACTCCAAAAGAATCACCATCTTCTTCATTATTCATAACCCAAACTTTCTTTGCTTTAGAAGCATTTACAAATTTATAAAAATCTAAATAATCCAAGGTTGGTTGAATTGAACTCCAAAACGTACCTGTTGAAATTACAATAAAGTCTGCTTCATCAAGCAATTTTAACGCATAAGGGTTTAAGCCGACTGATTTATTTTTTACATCATAATGCATTTTTACTATTTTATCATCAGGGTTGTTCCAACATACAATTTCACCCTCATCTGAAATTATTTTACCAGACTGGGTTTCAGCTTTTACAAACAAATTATCAAAAGAATTTAAAACTACAAAATCAGGAATATTCATTCTATCGCAAAAATGTTTGTTTGTTTTTTCATATCCTAATTCACTATACATTTCAGAATAAATAATATTGGATACGCTAAAATCATTAAATTCATATCTTTTAGCTTCAGGACGAGCGAAAAATCTTATTGCATAATCTTTATATTCTGACATATTCCAATTTTCCAATAAATTAAGCACGTTTTCTAATTCTTTTCCTTTTGGAAAATTATATCTTTCACAGTAAAATTCCAACAAATTTTTATCACAATGATCGCCATAAATTGCTTTATATAAACGAGAATGATTTTTCCTAATATCAGAAACGCCTAAAGTGTTTGTAATTGCTCTACAAACGCCAGTAGATTTTCCATTATCGTATGCATTTACGATAACTTTAACATCCACTTTTTCATTCCCAACAAATAATTTTTCTACACCTTTTATTAATGCATCATTGCCTGAACCACCTGATATTATTACAAGTTTCATTATTTTTTCTCCTAACTTTTAATTATTTGCATTATTTTGTACGTTATCTTCTAATTGAATATCCATATTGTTTTGCGTAATCATTTCAACATCTTTTATTTGCTTATTTTCATCTTTTAAATTAGAGTTGAAAGTTTCATAATTTGAAGAATTAGAATGAACTATAGGTGTCCAAGCAAATTTTTTCTTGAACATAGCTGTTAGTTGTAAGAAAACAAGTAAAGTTGCAAAAATCGGCCATATAAACACTGATGCTATTTTTAAAGAAGTCGAAACATTTTTAATTCTTTTCCTTTCAATTATATAGGTAATAATTGCAATTAAAACCAGACCTAAATATGATAACGCTGTGCTTACGCCAAATAGTATTGCCCAATTTTTCCATACAATAGCAGGATCACAATTAAATAATGGTGCAAGAGATCGCAAAATTAAATCAATTCCCAATATGCCAAGACCAATTATTCCAACTGGGAGAATACAACAAAGTAAATCTAATGAAGACGCTCTTAATCGCTTTTTTTCGCCTTTTTTCCTTCTACCAAATGTGTAACAAAAAAGCGATTTAAATCTTTTGTTTAAAACAATAAACGTTCCTTTTGCCCAACGTAAACGTTGTCGCCACATTGCCTTAATTGTTGTAGGATGTTCATCATAATACATGGCATCATTGCAATAAATTACTCTATTTCCCTTTAAAACTTGTTCTATAGTAAAATCAGTATCATCAGAAAGAATAACAATGTTCCAACCATCTTTTACCATTTCAGAACTTACTAAAAACCCAGAGCCCAAAATTCTAGCTGAAGTTTTTAAAGCCATCCTACCACAAGCTTCAATTCGACAGCCAACGGCATATAAAATGCCATAGCAAGCAGTTATAACATTCGCTCCAAAATTTTTAGAATTTCTAAAAGAAGTTACCGCACATTTTTTATCATAAGCTAAAAAAGCATCATTCATTTTATTAAAATAATTTTTATCTAAAACATTATCGGCATCAAAAATGTGGAAGCCATCATAGTTTAAAGTTCCATAATCTCTATTTATGCATTCAAAAATATGTTTTAAAGCATAGCCTTTGGTTTTTTCATTTTCATTGTTATATTCATAAACAATAGCTCCATTTTGCCTAGCAATTTCTGCTGTGTTATCTGTACAATTGTGTGCTATTACAAAAATATCTAGTTTTTCTTGCGGATAATCACTTTTTTTAATACTTTCAACAAGGTTCCCTATAACTTTTTCTTCATTTCTTGCACAAACTATAACACCATATCTTAATTTTTCTTCTCTTTCTGGAAAAGGTTTTCCTTTGTAAAAAATACCTACAATAAAATAAATTGCATATTCTAAAGGAAAAAATACTGAAAGAAAACCTAAAACAATCATTATTGTATAAACAATTTCTATATAACTCATTAAAACTCCATATTAATGTTCTTTGAAAATTTGGCAAAATGAAAATGCCCTTTGCAAAACAAAAATCAAACATTGTTTTAGCATTCACAATCCAATAACAACAATTTTAACTATAATTGTTTTATTGTAGTAACTGCAATTGGCAACTTTAACATACATGGTTTGCATCTTGTAAAACAACTTTATATTTAGTTTGTTCTATTTAAAGCATTTTCATTCTTTATAAAATAACATTGAAAATATAAATAAGTTAATATTTACAGATATTAATACCTCTTTGCTATAAGCAATGAAGTGAACCCCGTAGGGGTCACTTCACAAAGCAACGTTTTTTTTGTTTAGGTCAGATTTAATCCCTGATACTTTCAAAGTGTCTACATAAAAAAACAAATATAAATATTTTTTTACATTTTTCAACAAAGATATTATATCTCTCACATCTCCGCATTGTCAAGTGTTTAAAAAAAAAATTAAAAAATCTTAAATTTTATATTGGTGGAATTAAAAAAAATTAAGATTGAATTTTTGATTTTAATATTTAATTTTTCAATGGGCACTAATAATTTAAATATTGCTTTTATTAATTTTTTAATTTACTTATTGTAAAAGCGACTTCCATACACCAAAATATAAAAATTGACATATAGTGAAAGTTTTTAAAACGTATCTATTTTATTGTTTAAAAAAATACTTATTTAATTTGCTTTCAAAATAACAAAAAACAAGCGCCAAAAGTTCTAATTTTTTGGGCTTGTTTATAAAACATCGTGTTTTTAATTAATTATTCACCTTTAAATGGTAAAAGAGCCATAATTCTAGCACGTTTGATTGCTTGAGCAAGTTCTCTTTGGTGAATTGCACAAACACCTGTTTGACGTCTTGGTAAAATTTTACCATTTTCTGTTATATATCTTCTAAGTTTTGCAACATCTTTATAATCAATTGTGTTTGATTTATCTACGCAAAAAGCACAAACTTTTTTCTTTTGCATAGGTTTACGATATTTTTTAACTCTTTCAACTTTTTCTTCTACAACTTCTGTTGTTTCGATTACTTCAGCCATTTTTATTCTCCTTTATAAATTTTATTAGAATGGAAGATTATCATCATCGATAGGTTCGAGTTCTGTTACTTCCTTTTTGTTTTCAACTCTTTCACTCGCAGAATCACTGCCTGATTTTGAAGTTAAAAATTCTACTTCGTCAGCAATGATTTCTGTAACTGTACGTTTTGAGCCATCTTGTGCATCATAACTTCTATTTTGAAGTGAGCCAGAAACAGCACATTTACTCCCTTTCTTTAGATATTTATGGCAGCTTTCACCTTGAGCGCGCCAAACAACAATATTAAAAAAATCAGTTTCTCTTTCACCTTCAGCATTAGAATAACGACGTGATACCGCTATTGAAAAACGACATACAGATACACCACTGTTTGTAACAGCTAGTTCAGGGTCACGTGTTAAGTTTCCGATTAAATATACTCTATTCATATTTTACCTCTTACTTTCTAACAAACATTTGTCTTACAATGAAATCTGAAATGTTCATTAAACTATTCATTTCTTTTACAAGATTTGCTGGTGCTTCAAAGTTCATTAAAACATAATAACCTTCTGTTTTAAAGTTGATTTTGTAAGCGAATTTTTTCATACCAAGTTTGTCAAGTCCTGTAACAACACCACCTTTTGCTTCTACAAAAGTTTTAAATTTTTCAATTAAAGCTTCTTTTTCAGCATCGTTTGCATCAGCAGAAATGATGTACATAAGTTCGTACTTATTCATTTAAATTTCCTCCTTTCCTTTTGGTCTATTGGTTTTTTGATTTTAACAAAAAACAAGGCAATTAGGATTAATTGCTTATTTAGCATTATATCATAACTAATTATAAAATGCAAGGTTTTGTTATAGAATAAATTTAACATTTTTGCAAACAATATTGGTAGAGGTAATTATGAAAAAACGTAAAACAAGTAAAGGTGTATATATTACATTAATAACTTTTTCCTTTATTGCATTATTTTCTATTGGAGCATTAGCTTTTAATAGTTATTTTTATCCAAAGGATAGATTTTACAACAATACAAAAATAAATGGTGTTAATGTAAGTGGCTTATCAATTAAAGAAGCAACAAATGCTGTGGAAGCAAGCATAAATAACTCTTTAAACGAATTGGATGTTACTTTTATATATGAAAATAAAGAATGGCATTACACGAGTAAAGATTTTGAAATACCTATTGATTTTTCAAATATAGTTGAAAATGTTTTTAATCAAACGACTTCAGGAAATATTTTTGATAGAAAAATTAAGTTAAAAGAACTAAAACAAAATGACGGAAATATCCTTTTATCATATAGAAATATTTTAGGGGGCTTTAATAAAAAGCTAGATATAATTGAACAAGAAATAAATCAAGAATTAAAAGAGCCTGAAGTAAAATTTGACCCTTCGGCAAAAGAGATTTTTACATACATTAATGGCCAAAGCCGGATTATTGTAAATAGGTCAGAATTAGAAACACTAATAGACAATTCTTTCAAAACTAGTAAAAAAATTACAATTTATGTTCCATATGATGAATTAAAACCTAGTTTAAGTATGGAAGATTTAAAACAAAGGACTTCTCTCCGCTCATCATTTTCAACAAGTTATGCTAGTTCTTCTGCAAATAGAAAAAGTAATGTTAAAACCGCACTTGGCGCTTTTAATGGGCAAATAGTTGAACCTGAGCAAGAGATATCTTTTAATGAAATTACTGGAGCAAGAACAAAAGAAAATGGGTACAAACCAGCAAATGTTATTTTAAATGGTGTGTATATCCAAGGTTCAGGCGGTGGTGTATGCCAAGCCTCAACCACTCTATACAATGCTCTTTTGCTCTCTAACGTTGAGATATTGGAAGTAAGCAAACATAGTTTGCCAGCCTCATATGTTCCTCTTGCTTTAGATGCAATGGTTAGTGAAGGTGTATCGGATTTAAAATTTAAAAACAACACAACTTCTCCTCTTTATTTTAAAACTTGGGGCGATAATCAAAAAGTATATGTAGAAATATATGGTTTAGCAATTGAAAATGGCGAATATTATAAAACTAGAAGTGAATTTGTAAGGTCAATCCCTCACCCTGGCGACAGAATAGTCCAAGACACAACAAATGAATACTCAGATAAAATCACATTTAAAGGCGAGTATTTGAGATTAAAAAATCCGCAAGAAGGTTATGAAGCAAAAGCGTACTTGCAACACTACTCAAGTGATGGAACATTGCTTGACGAAAAATTAATAAGACATGAAATTTATAATGCACAAGAAGGAATTATAATTGAAGGAACTGAAGATGTTTATGAAGGAGTTACATTACCTGAAAATAAGGTGAAATTTATTCCTCCTCAAAGTACAACATCTACCAATGGTGAAAACGTGTCTAATAAAATAAATGGTGAGAATAGGGAGAAATATAATCCGTAGAAAAAACATCGCCCTTTTAGTGCAATTTGCCAAGAATTCGGTAATTTGCACTAACAGGGCGATATAACTATGTTTTAAATAATACTCATCCTTCGATAGCAATCACTTCTTTTAGGAGAGTAACAACCTCGGGCTACAATTTTGCTAGCAAATATTACTTAATATATTTTTTAATATATTTTTCCGTAACTTAAAATATTAATTGCACCTATTCATCTTCTTCGATAGCAATCACTTCGCACGAGAGTTCGCTCTGCGAACGAATGAAGTGAGAGAGCACGTATGGTGCGATAAAAGAAAAAACACGCCCGTTAAAGTGCTACATTTGCCAAGAATTGGCAAATTGCACTAACAGGGCGATGTTTTTTCTACTTCCCTAAGCAAAACTTCGCAAAAATCCCACTTATTATGTCTTCATTTTCAGTTTCGCCTGTAATTTTTCCTAAAGTTTTCCATATGTCTTTTGCTAACATATCTAAAATATCAACTGTTTGATTTTTACATTCTAACAAGGCTTTATCTATTTGCAAAAGTGCATCTTTGATTGCTTCTAAATGTCTTTGGTTAGTAATAATTAGTCCCGAAAAATCAATTTTACCTTTTACTGCCAAATTGATTATTTCATCTTTTATTTTATCAATGTTTTTTAATTGTTTTGCACTTATCTCAATTCCTGTAAGTCCTGTTTTATTTTCGTTTATATCAATTTTATTTAAAATTGTTATCGTTTTATGATTTTTGCATAAATTCATAATTTCTTTATCTTCAAAGTCCAATTCCTTACTTGCATCAACAACAAACAAAACAATATCGGATTCAGCAACACTTTCTTTGGCTTTATTTATTCCAATTTGCTCTACTTCATCAAGACTTGAATGAATGCCTGCAGTATCTATAAAATTTATTTTCAAGCCTTTATAATTTATTGTTTCTTTTAAAACATCACGAGTTGTGCCTTTAACATTTGTGACTATCGCCCGTTCCTCTCCTAAAAGGGCATTAAGTAAACTTGATTTGCCTACATTTGGCTTCCCAATAATTGCCACATTTACACCAGACCTTATAACCATACCTTGATTTGCCGTTTCTGAAAGTTTTGTGAGTGAAATTTTGGATTCTTGTAAAACTTTTTGTAAATTATCAATTCCTAAAGCCTCATCATCGTGTTCAGGATAGTCAATTGAAACCTCCAAATTAACAATGGCATCCATTATATTTTTTTGTATTTGGCTAATTTGTTTAAAAAGTTCTCCTTTTAATATTTTACTATTAGCTTTTAATTCAGCATCGGAAGTTGCATTTATCATGTCAATTACACTTTCCGCTTCATCGAGCGATATTTTCCCGTTTATAAACGCTTGTTTTGTAAACTCACCATTTTCCGCTAAAACCGCACCATTTTCAAGACAAGCCTTAAGAATTTGTTGCGTTAAATATTCTCCACCGTGGCATTGGAATTCAATTACATCCTCACCAGTGTAAGAGTAAGGTGCTTTAAAATACACCATTAAGCATTGTTCAGTAAAACCTTTAAAATTTATTGTTCCAAAATACATATGTCTTGGTTCTAAAACTTTTGGTTCTTTTTTAAACGTAAAAAATTTAAGTGCTATTTGCAAACTACCTTTTCCGCTCATTCGAATTACTGATATTCCACCACTTCCTAGTGGTGTACTAATTTGTGCTATTGTTTTCATATTTTTCCTATTTTACATTTCCGTTATTAATTATAATTTTTTTACAAGGTACTTCAAATTTGAATTCAGTGCAAGTAAGCAATGTTTGTGTTTTAGAACAAAACTTCAAAAGTTTTATTTTTCTATCGTCATCTAATTCGCTTAAAACATCGTCTAAAAGCAATATTGGTAGTTTAGAAGTATCTTGTTTAATAATTTCAAGTTCTGCTAGTTTCATTGATAAAGCACAAGTTCTTTGTTGACCTTGGCTACCAAATGCTCTAACATCTACATTGTTGACGGTAACTTTTATGTCATCACGATGTGTTCCATAAGTAGAATATCCAACCTTCACATCTTTTTCAAAATTAATATTTAATTTCTGTACTATTTCATCAATAGTGTTTTCTTCAATCCCTACATATTCTAAATTTATACATTCTTTTTTTGAAGTTAGATATTCGTGAACTAATTTTGCATAAGGTGTTAATTTTTCAATAAATAATTTTCTATATTTTTTTATTTTTAACATCAACTCAGCAATTTGTTTATTATATATCTGCAATATTTGCTTTAATTCTGTGTCACTTGAATACGATTTGAAACACTTATTTCTGCTTTGTAATAGTTTATTATACTTTGATAAAGTATAAAAATAATCTTTGTAAGTTTGTGAAAGAGAAATATCCATAAACTTACGCCTATCTTCTGGACTATCCTTAATTAATTTTAATTCATCAGGGGCAAAAAAAACCGCATTAAGTTCACCCATAAGTTCGCCAATTTTTTTGATAGGTAAACCATCAATTTTGATTGTCTTTTTTTGATTTTTTGAAAAATATATTTCAATGACTTTTTGCCCAATTTCCTTTTCAATTGTTACTTTAATTTTTGCTATATCTGTATCCCAATTTATGACTTCTTTTTCTCTAGAAACTCTAAAACTTTTTCCAACCGCACAAAAATAAACTGCTTCAATTAAATTTGTTTTCCCTTGAGCATTATTTCCTTCAATAACATTTAACCCATCCGTAAAGTCAATTATTGCTGATTTGTAGTTTCTATAATTAACTAATTCTACTTTTTTAACTTTCAATACTAGCCCCCAAACGCTTGTTTAATTACTTGACAATAAATATTAGTTCCGCCATATGCGATGTAATCAACTTTTCCTACAACATTATTTCTTTTGTTAGGGCCATAACTTGAGCAATCTTCGCTGACAGGACGATTATCACCTAGATAAAAAATTTCATCCTCTCCTAAAAGTAAAAAACCATCACTATCAATTTCCAAAGAACATTTTTCTATCATATTGAAGAATTTACGGCCTAAAACCTCATTTACAGAATAACTTTCGAGATATGGTTCTTCTAAAATTATTTCTGTATCAGTATTAGCATATATTAAAACTATTCTGTATCTTTCATCTACTTTCCTAACAGTTATTTTATCGCCACCAATTGCAATTAGCCTTTTAATAACAAAAACGTCCTGACCATTTGCGTTTTTTATGCCTTTTTTTGCAACAATAATATCGCCTCTAGTGTAAGATTTAATTTTGCTAATAAAAACTCCATCTTTGCCCGAATAGTTTAAAGTTGGATACATAGACGAACCTTCGACCATGTGATATTCATGTGTCACATTAAAAAAAATTGTAATAGCACAAATCACAACAAAAATCGCACCCATTATTTGAGCGATAATTTTTAATAATTTAATGCCTTTTTTTTGTTCCATTGTCAACCTTTTTTACTAAATCTACAACCACAATAATCTTGTCTATACAAATTATATTTTTTACTTAAATTTATTGAATTTAAATATCCGTTATGTTTTTTAAAGTCTGCAAATAAAAATTTCACTTCAAATTCTTTTTGCAACGTTTCCCCTATTTTGTTAATTATTTGCTCATTTTTATGTGGACTAACCGTCAGTGTTGTTCCAAAATATTCAAAACTATTTTGCATTGATTGTTTTGCTGTTTGCTCTAAACGTAAATAAAAACATTTATTACACCTAGCACCACCCTCTAATTCTTTTTCCAATCCTTTTACATAGTCTAAAAAAGTCTGTTCGTTATAATCACAATCCAAAAAATTTATATTTAGGATATTGCATAGTCGAACTTGTTCCTCTTTTCTTTTAACATATTCTTCCATAGGATATATATTGGGATTGTAATAAAAAATAGTTACATCAAAAAACTTGCAAACATTTTCAATAACAGCACTAGAACAAGGTGCACAACAAGAATGAAGCAATAATTTAGGTTTGCCATTTAAATTTTTGACTATTTTTTGAAATTCTAAATCATAATTGATTTTTTGTGAAACCATAAGCAATATTTTACACTATTTATATATTTTTTACAAGAAAAAAAGTAAGCATTCACTTAAAGTTATTATTAATATAATAATAAAACAAGGAAATTTAGATTGACCTTAAATATCCTTGTTTTAATTGAAGTATTCGCTTATTCCTGTTCTTTAAACATTGTAAGAGTAGAAATAAAATCATATAAACTATCATAGTTTGCAAGTGTTGTAAGCACATAATAAGAATTATTTGTTGTTTCAAAGTATATGCTTTGTGTTGTCAAACCTTTACCCTTCTCGACCTTAAATGCAACTTTTTTATATTTTATTTCAGTATCCGAGTTTACACTATCAATCCATACTTGACCATTTGCTTTTAAAATTTGTTCTGATGAATATGAGAAGTAAACAACAATATCTGAAGAATTGAAAGGTTCAGTTTTGCCATAATATTTTACTTCTTGCTTTTTATTTATTTCTCCTGAAAAAATCGCATAAAGTATTGTTAATTTAAAACTATTTTTATACTCTGTAATAAACTTGTTATAATCTATTTCATTTCCAAGTCCATCTGAAGCTGAAGGAGATTCTCTCATAATGCAAATCCCTTGTTCATTTGGCATAGATATATTTGGTGAAAAATCCTTTTTTAAAACCGCTGTTAAAACAAGCCCTAAAACAACAATACCAAGTAATGAATAGGCTATTATTTGACTAATTTTCTTCATCATCTTTCTCCTTTTTTGATTTTACTTGATTGCTCTTTTTATTGCTTTCCTTTGGTTTTTCTTCCACGTTTTCTTCGGTTTTGTTTAAGTCCTTATCTTCAAGGTTATCTTCTTGCTTATCTAGTTTTTTAATTTCAAGTTCCATTTCATTTTTTGCTTCATATAGTTTTTCTAAGTCTTGTTTAGATATTTTACCATTTTGATAATAAAACTCTGCTGTTTTGATTTTTTGCTCTAAATCCTGAAGTTTAATAAAAGTTTCTTGCTTCTTTTTACGTTCTTCATCTTTTTGTTTTTGTTCAGATTGTTTTTTATCCATAAAATCTAAAACTTCTTCTTTGCTTGAGCCATTGATAATTAAATCAACTTCTTCTTTGTAAATTGTTTCTTTAACAAGCAAAATTTCCGCCATTTCAATCAATGCTTCTTTATTTTTTTCAATAATATTTTTAGCACGAATGTAATTGTTTTTTAATATTTTATGAATTTCATCATCTATTTCAGATGCTGTTTTTTCACTATAAGAATTTTTTGTTTGATAATCTCTTCCAACAAAAATTTCTTCTTTTTGACCTAAATTCATAAACCCGAACTTTTCGCTCATACCCCATTCAGTAACCATACGTTTAGCGATTTCAGTTGCTTTTTGAATATCGTTTGAAGCACCAGTAGATATATCATCCATAAATACTTCTTCTGCAATTCTTCCGCCCATTATCATAGCAATTTCATCGTTGAGTTTTCCATAAGTCATATGGCTATCATCAGTTTGAGGTCTGCTCATTGTGTATCCGGCTGCCATTCCTCTTGGAATTATTGAAACTTCTTGAACATCTTCACAATTTTTTAATTTTTTAGCAAGAATGGCGTGACCACTTTCGTGATATGCGGTAATTTTTTTATCTTTCTCAGTCACAAGTAAACTTTTTTTCTGAGGTCCCATAATAACTTTGTTAATTCCCTCAGTTATATCCTGCATAATAATTTTTGCACGATTGTTTCTTGCTGCCAAAATTGCTGCTTCATTTAACATATTTTCTATATCAGCACCAGTAAAGCCACTTGTAATTCTAGCAAGTGTTTTAAAATCCACTTCGTCATCAATTGGTTTATTTCTAGCATGTATTTTTAAAATGCCTTCTCTACCTTTAACATCTGGTAAATTAACGGTTACTTGTCTATCAAACCTTCCTGGTCTTAATAATGCTGGATCAAGAACATCAGGTCTATTAGTAGCAGCAATGATTATGATTCCTTCATTTCTTCCAAAACCATCCATTTCAACTAATAATTGGTTCAAAGTTTGTTCTCTTTCATCGTGACCACCGCCTAAACCAGCACCACGTTGACGACCAACAGCATCAATTTCATCAATAAAGATAATGCAAGGTT